>ERZ778514.158-NODE-158-length-70805-cov-31.950558_pt1 | contig 70805 bp, 70 predicted proteins | sample MGYA00510344_ERZ778514 | MGnify/ENA primary metagenome ERZ778514 (study PRJEB29527, sample SAMN07138968) | mouse gut metagenome | material: feces | host: mouse | place: China:Nanjing | collected 2016-01-25 ...
CGAATTAACGCCTGTGGAGATAGTAGGTAAACCAAACAAGTTTGGTTACGAGGTCAATGAAGCAGGAAGCCCATTGGCTTTAGACAATGGGTAGTTCACATAGAGAGAATTCTTCTAGTGCCTCATGGTGGTTGGCATAATGATACAATATGTACAGTTGAAGTTAAAACACATGAAGGTGATTACAAAAAGCAAGAACCTAAGAAGAAAGAAAAGTTGGAGGTTCGAGAATTGAAAACTAAAGAAGATAATAAACTAATAGAGGAACTGAATAAACTTCCTTTAGATTATTGGGATTTTAAGGAAGATGATACCAAAGAATATACACATGGATTGCATAACTACCCAGCGGTAATGGTATGCCCAATCAGCAGAAATATTATCAATTTAGTAAGAGAAATACAGCCTGTAACTGCATTGTTAGATCCATTTTCTGGATCAGGAACAGTTGTTGTAGAAGGTATGATTAATGGCGTACCAACAGTATCAGGTAACGATATCAATCCGTTAGCTTTACTATTAACCAAAGTTAAATCTACTCCATTAGATTGTAAGAAACTGAAGAAGGAAGCGGATAAGGTTAAGAAAGATATTATTGAGACTATAGAAAGTAATAAAATACTACTAGAGGAAGTCGATAGTTATATTGCAAATGAATTAGGTTTAGATATTTTAGGGAAAAAGGGCTGGGGAGATTCTGCACCACAATACTTGAAACAATTCTGTAGCGAAAAAGGTTTAGATATTGAAATTCCTGAATTTAAGAATTTAGGTTATTGGTTCAGACCTAGAGTTATCTTAGAACTTGCAATTGAGAAGGCAGCAATCGAAAAGGTTACAAATGCAGATATAAAAGACTTCATTTTTGTTGCAATGAGTGAATCAATTAGATTAGTCTCAAATAGAAGAAATGGCGAATTTAAGATGTTTAGAATGCCTGCACCGAAAGTATTAGCTTTTAGGCCAGATGTTTATGGTGAGTTTGAAAAGATTTTAACTAGAAATATCGAGAAGATGGAGGAGTTTGTTGTAAAACTTAATGAAAACGGAACTATTCCGGAAGTTTCAATTTTTAGAAATAGCGCTTGTACATTGGATGATGTGCCAGATGATACTTATGATTTGATTGTAACTTCACCTCCTTATGGGGACAGTCGAACAACAGTTGCTTATGGTGAGTACAGTAGGCTTTCTTTACAATGGATAAACCTTGATAATATTACTGAGAAAGAGATTATGGGGGTAGATAAATCCTTAATGGGAGGGAAAAAATATCGTAATGGATTTGAATTGGATTTAAAAAGTGAAACATTGAGAGTAGCTTTAGATAAGATTAAAGATGAGGATCTAGAGAGAGCTGGAGATGTATATAGTTTTTATGAAGATTTAGATGCGGCCATAAAAAGTTCTGCGCAGAAAACAAAAAAAGGTGGATATCATTTTTGGGTTGTGGGCAACAGAACTGTAAAAAATATTCTTCTTCAGACGGATGTCATTATTTCTGAATTGGCGGAACAGTACGGATTGGAAACTGTTCACACTATAGATAGAAACATTCCAAATAAGGTTATGCCTTCTGTTAATTCACCAACGAACGAGCCAGGAAAAACTGTGACAACTATGACTATGGAGCATATAGTTGTTTTGAGAAAAAGCATTTAATAATAAGAGAGAGCTGTAGGGCTATCCGACAGCTCCCTATTTTATATTAGCTTATTCTTTTTATTAAAGCAGTTGTCTAGTTTATTTGGCGATACTCTTATTGCAGTTCCGTTATCGTGTGCCTTTCCTTTATTTTTTCCAGAGGCATACACACCGAGTCTTATGTCCATTTCTAAATCACCAGCAAGTAGACTGTCCATCATTTTGTCAGCACTGAAGTCTTCTAAGCTGTAAGCCTCAGTAAAATGAAAAGCTTCTTTTCCGTCCTGCATTTTACTTTTGGCTTGTACATGGTACATTTTTTTTGCCGGATATTTTTTGTCAAAGGCTTTTTTTAGTTGCTCCTCATCCCAATAAACATCTTCTAAGATACCATCTTCGGCATGTTCCAGATATAACTTATCATCAACTAATGTAAGTTTCATAAATGGTTCGCCATTTAAAGTGTTAAAATCAACTCCATTAACTGAGGTATGTAATACATTAATATTCTCATTAAGTTCTAAAGATTTTTCGGTTTTGTATCCGTATTTTTGACGCAATACCTTATTGTTTACACCGCGCCTGTTTGGCGATTTGGTAAAAAGAGTGATTTTACTATTTGAACCGACTCTGTTCGCTTTTAACTCAACATCACCAATATCAGAAGCTTGAATAGAGTTCTCTTGTATGCCTAACTCGTCTTCTAATGTTTTGCCTACACCAGTATCACCGGAACGATGAGATTTAATAAAACCTTTATCACGAATTTTGGATAATTCATCTTTGAATTTTTCATCTGAAGTTAAGTCGCCTGATATTTTTATTTTTCTTTCAGCCATATGATCACCTATACAATTTTTTTATTTGTTTTAAAGAGAAGAGACTGATCTATTTCTTTGATACGGAAACCTGTTCCATGATCATGTGTTTGACCATCTTTAGCACCTCTATGATACTGGCCTATTCTTAAATCAATGTAAATCTTTCCTTGCTCAAGTAAAGAAACAAATGCATTATAGTCAAAGCCAGATACTTCATATGCTTCCGTAAATTTAAATTGCTCAGAGGCACCAACTCCCTGAGAATGTGCTTTCGCATAAACGAATTTATTTTTATACTTTTTCTCAAAAGCTTTTTTTAACTCTTCACGTGTCCAGTAAGCATATATTTTCTTGTCTTCTGCAACTATCGAGATCTTTGAATCATCACAAAGAATAATCAATTGGTGACCGGTATTTGCGATGGATATGTATCTATCTGCTGAGAGAGTAGCATGTAATACTTTTTCATTATTATCATAAGCATCGCTGGAATAGCCAAAAGTCTCTCTAAGAGTACTTGCAGCACCTTTGGGTTGAGGTGTTTTTGTAAACATGGTAAGCATGCTGTTTGAATTTAAGCGGCAAGATTTAAGTTCATAATCGCCAAAATCTGGTCCATCAATATTGTTTTCGGTAATACCAAGCAAATCTTCAAGAGTTTTACCAATGCCTGTAGGACCGGAACGATGTGTTTTTATCCATCCCATATCTACAATTTTTTTGTATTCTTGTATAAAATCATTTAATGTGTTAATCATGATATTCCTCCTTGGTTGTGTAATGATGTACATTTATCATATCCTGCAAATATATTGTGATTATACTCACAAAGACTCTGCGTTATTGTTTGTATTTTGCGCAAACTGTGATAAAATATCTATAATATGATGTCAGGGTCAAAAGGTTATTAATAAATGAAGTGTGTTAATTGTGTTTGGATTGTACTTGTTTTTAAGTATGTTTTCTAAATATGAAATTAGGCAATTTAGAAAACAATTTTCATACAGTTAACACAATTTCTGCTTGTAAGTAAGTAGTTTTGATCCTAACATTATAATATTATATCAAAAAAAGTAGAAAATGTACATATAATTTTGGAAAATAGATTGAATAAAAGTATAAAATATTCGGTAATTGTTGAGGAAGGTTTTTTGTTGAGAAAATAGGTATGACTAATGTAATAAAGTATAATAAAATAAAGTGAATTCTAAAAGATTTTGATGTTCACCAAATAAAGGAAATGGATATCGATGAACTATACTACGAATTTAGAGAGGACTTTCAGGTAACTAGTAGGGATTCCAAACATAATAGCTGGAGGAAGTGAAGTAGGTCTGCAATAGAAGCGTTGGAGGACATAAAGATGATTTTATTGAATATGTATTAGGAGGTATTTGTGATTGCAAGAATTAAAAATAGTTTTGTGTCAGGAAATAAAGTATTGTGGTTTGTTTGATATGAAAGGTTTGTTGCCTTATAATATTAGAAGAGAATGGTCATTACAAAGAAATAATATAAGATATGATATCGTGATAACAACAGCGGTTAACCAAAAGTTTATAATAATAAAGGCATCAAAGTTGGTTAAATTTTCTAAAGTTTATGAGCTCTTGTCAGAAATCCTTAAATATGAATGTTTATATGATGGTAGATTTTTTGTTATGAACAAATTAGAGGTGGATGGCATTGACAAGAGTGTAGATATTAAACCATATATGTTATCGTACTATAGTGGGACAAGGAGTTATTTTATTCTTAGCCAACCCATGAATGACACTGTGTATAAAAGGGGATTTTGTGCATGGGAAAGATATAATAAACAAGTATTGAATGTTAATCAGATGTTCTATTATATTGGTTTTTCAGAAGGAATAACTGCAGACTTAAGACTTGCGCTTTTTTCTGAAATATTTGAACCTCTTTCAGAGTTTTTGAATAGTGAAAATAAAATACAACTTATTAATTCAAAACCTACTTTTGAAAGAAAAGAAAAGTGCCCGGCATGCGGCAATAATTACAAAATATCAAAACCAAGTGATCCGTCTTTTAATGATAAAATAACTTCTGTTGTACAGGTGTATGGCTTGGATATATTTGTAGGAGATGATGTTACTGCGGTGATAAAGAAAATTGTAAAAACAAGAAACAAAATGCTACATGTTGATGTCGAAAAGCAAGATACTTTGAATAAAGGTCAATGCGGATTTTACATTAAGAAATATGTTGAGCTATATAGAATGGTTGTATTACAAGAAATAAAGGTGTGGAATACAGAAATGAATGAAGAGTTGAAAAATTCAATATTTAAGTTCAATAAGGAGTTTCCTAATTTGAGAATAAAGAAAAGAAGGATGCATTAATAATGGAATAAACATTCGATGCAATAAAAATATCGCTATGTTAGAGATGTCAGATTTTGGATATATTATTCGGCAGACAAATTTCCCTTGACCGACTAAGTAGCGTAGGAGACGGTGTTTCAATGACGTTCGAAGAAGGTCCTCATGCATACATAGTGGAGAATGGGCGAAACATCTGTGAGGCGACCATGGTCCGCAGAAATGGAGAATTTTGTATTGTATGGTTTAATGACAAAGGAGGAGCGAAGCTGCGGAGGGAGTAGATTACTTGCATTAAACTTTTTATCAAAAATGGGGTTGACAGATGCAGCTCCCTTTGATATACTTCAAATTGTCAACTGTTAGGTTGACGATTGACATGGTAAAAGCCGTGTCAGGCAGCTTACCAAATTATTAATGAATAATGTATGGTCACACAATGTAAAATAAAGTGTAAAAGTAAAAAAGCGAAAAAACAAAAAAGAGAAAACCCAAAAGTAAAAGTAAATTATAAGAAAGTGCGGTTGAGAATGATGAATGAAAATGAAAAGGTAAGTTTCGGAAAGTATATTGAAGTATTAAGAAAAGAGAAACAAAAATCACTGCGAGAAACAGCAAAAGCAATCGAAGTATCTCCACAGTTTTATAGCGAAGTGGAGAAAGGCAGAAGAAGTGCTTTCACAAACGAGAGACTTGGAAAGCTGGCGGCTTTTCTACTCTTAGACGAAAACCAGACTTATACACTTTATGATATAGCGGCCAAAGCTAGAACGGTAAACGATGTTGTAATACCACAGGACTGTGTGGACTATGTTTCTACGAACTCCTATGTAGTCGAGGCTTTGAGATTATCAAAAGAAACGGGGGCTGGCGAAGCGGAATGGCAGGTGCTTCTTGACGAATTAAGAGCTCGAAAGGGGTAGTTGAAGCTTATGTATGAACCAGAATTCAGATGTCAGAAAAACGGAGTGCCAATACTGTCACACAAAGAAATTGAAGATGATGCGAAAAATTTCATAAAGGATTTTGATGTAGAGATTTTAGAAAGGCCGAGAGAATTGGATATTGAAAGGTTTGTGGAATATTATCTCAGGCTGTCTTTGGATTATAACAATCTGAGCAACTGCGGACTAATTCTTGGGAGAATGGTGTTTAATGACACTGACAAAATACCAATTTATGATGCTGAAAGAGGACGAACAGAATACATATCTGCTGAGCGTGGAACGAAAAGGACACTGACGACAGACCATGACTGGCTTGAGCATCAGGCAAAATACTTCAGCGCCGCTATTCTGATGCCGAGAAAGGCAATGAGGGTGGTATGCGGGGATGAAGCCATAAGAAGGAATCTGACGGCGGAGGCTCCGGGATTTGAGGAGATTTTTCTTGCAAACCATGTAGCAGAGGTATTCAATGTATCGGTGGAGTCTGCAAGAATCAGGATTAAGCAGTTGGAGTATGATTTTAAACCTGTCATGCATAATAATCCTCCCATATTTACAATAGGGTATCCAGAACAGGTATTTTCGCTTTAACAAAAGTACCTCGGAAGAGGTGCTTAAAAAATCCCCCAAGCGTCAATCAAGAAGTTGACGAATATTTTTATAAAAAAAGAAAAATAGAACTAAAATTGGCTATAATTTAAAGAATGAATATATTTGAAAAAATTCAAAACTATAAAAATAATGGATTGAAAAAGAAAATATGGAATATAAATCAAAATTCAAAATATATAGACAAATATTCCAAATAGTATACAATTAAGGAGTAAGGCACAGACAGCCAATTTTATCCACGAGGAGGTAATATGATGGAATTTGACCGAACAAAACTAATGACAAATATAACAGCGCTTATAAAAGAAAAGGGCATGAGGATTGGAGAACTAGAAAACAGGGTAGGTATCAGTGCTGGATATATTTCAAAGATGACCAAAGCAGAGAATGAGTCAATGCCGGGAATTGACCTCATTTACAAACTTGCACAGGAGCTTGAGGTCAGCGTGGAGGCATTGGTATGTGGCGATTTTAACAAGTCAAATGACAATCTGCTGTTTCTGATACGGTTTCTGCATTCTTTGGAAGAGGATGTCAGCATCCACAGGGATGAATGGAGACAGTTTGCAGATTATAACGCACTACGGACAGAGTACGATTTCCCAGCGCTTCCAATGATGGCAGAAACATTGGAAGAAAGGGATGCGGCTTTCCGTTATGTATCGGGGTTTAGGATGGATGCAAAATTGACCGTTACAAATGATAATTTCTACGCCTTTGTTTCTGGCATCGGTCCGCTTGTACTTTTTAAATTGGAAAACCATCTGCCGGAAGGGCGAAAGACAGAGTTGGAACTGTATGCTATTAACATGGGCAATAGTGATGAGCAAGTTATACCAATGTGTTCATCCCTTGACAGCGATGGGGAGATTGCACCTTATCTTATGGACCTGTACAACTGCCTACTGCGGCATTCAAAGGATATACAAATATCAGAAGAAACCAGAAGCCTGATTAATGGATACCTGAGAAGCCGTGATCCATCCGAACTTCCGTTCAATTAAAGGGGGTATGATATATGGAAGTATGCCAGACCGGGATTAAGAAAATCATCAGCCGCAGCGGCAGGAAAAAAAATTGGGATGTCCTGTCTGCGGATTCAAAAGACTAATAGATGCAGATGAAAATAATAAATCAGAACTGATTGCAGAGGAACAGATACCGGATGGGTGGCACCCAGACTATTCCCAAAAGTGTCCACAATGCAAAAAACAGATAGGGATAAGGAAGGTAGGTTAATACCTGTACAGAGCGCGATGCGATATAATGACATACGAGCCTGACAGATAGCTTTTTAAAGTTATTTGTCAGGCTCGTATGTCATTTTTGATATTAAAACGGAGAATAAGTGATTAAGTGAAAAAGGTCAGGTTATGGAATAACTTGTCATAAAAATGAATATTATTTGCCTGAGCCGGTTTGAGGTTTCATTGCACAACCCCTCCTGAAAGCTCCATAAAACAATGCATACCCGCGCACTTTTTTATTTCCACGCTTTAACAGACACTCATTGTTGCCTGTCTTATACTATTATTATATGTATGGCGGGGAAATATGTCAATTAGTTTTCAAATCTTTTATGTCTGTAACAGTTCAACCTAGGACTTTGCATTTACTGCAAAGTCCGTAAGAACACGTAGCAGTTGAGATGCATCAAGCCATCGCGAAGCGATTCTGCATGGCTTGATGCCTGTAACAGGAAGCCGGAGGCTGAATTGTTACGTCTGTCTATTTTTTCAGAGTTTCAAGAATGTTGTTGCATAACTCAGGATATTCATTTATCAGGTCGTCATATTTCTTTTTGACGTTTTTAAGTTGGTGGGTGTCTCAATGGTCGTTGTTTAAACTGGCATCTCCAGTAATTTCTATCAGTTTTTCCAATAACTGACAATATAAAACATGATAGTGATGATTATATAAATCCGTCACTTTTTCCTTCGTCAGTCTAAGCCGTTTTCCAATAGCAGAGTATGTCATTCCCTTTGTTTCTCTAAGATAGATAAAACTGGAAATCGTTCGCTTACGGAATCTCTCTCGCAAGGGTGGTAAATCTAATAAAAACTGTTCCGGCAATCCTGGTTCCCATTTCGGTATTCACTTAAAATAGCAGCGTATTCTTTTTCAAAATAAGCCAGTACATATTTCATGCCACGATAACATTCGTATGCTTTTAACGAAATTTTTTTGAAATATGTGGTGTCTATATGACCATGTACAATGGACAGATGATTTACATAGTAATTCAATTTTAACGACAGAATTTTGTAATAGTCACCAGTAATTGTATCCGCCGAAAGACCATATTTTTTTGCTATCTTTGCAAAGCTGTTGTTATCTACATCATGAAGCAGCCAAACTTTATATCTACGTTCATTCTTCATAATGTTTTTATATGGAATGTCGTTCAACATAACAACCCCCCAATTCTCTTAAAGAGTATATTTACACTCTTTAAGAGTACGATATAAAAAATGTTATGTCAAGAAAAAAGTAATTGATTAATGTTTATTATTTAATAATTCCAGTCGTTTATCAATTGCTGCCGAGATTACAGCCATATCATCGGGAGAAAGTTGTTCGATTTTTAATTTTAGCTGTTCAATTTCTGAAAGATCCTTTTGCAGTGCATCTAATTCTGATCCAAAAAGATACTCCGGTTTCACTCTTAAAATTAAACATATACTTTTAAGTTTAGGCACACTTGGCAATCGCTCGCCACGTTCATACTGTTTCCATGTACTATCAGAGCAGTCACATAATTCAGCAGCTTCTTCAATCGTGAGCTTTCGATATTCTCTGATTTCTTTGATACGATTACCAAAACCTTTTCTATCTTTCATAAATATTTCACTTTCCATAAGAGTATTTTATTACTCTTAAAGCATATTCCAGATAACAGATAATCAACAGGAGCATATAGAGTTGATTGTACTCTTTAAGAGTTTATTGAACGCAATAACATGATGTTAGAGTCAAAAGGTTAACTTATAGAATAGTTGTTAGAAATTGCATAATAAATAGATTAAAAATTTATTTTAATCAACACTTTCCAATCTTATTTTTGGTTGAAATTGAATAATTTATTTTCCAAAATACTTCTTGTAACCTTGACATAATGGCAGAAGGATTTTATTTGCATATTTATGGATAATTTGAATTTTATCGTGGTATTTTATTAATTGAGTATAGAAGGTTTATCTTCCCTACCCGCACGTTGGGTACCCGTCAGCTTTGCTGACATTTTTTCTTTGGATGCTCATGTGCAATCGAGTAGGGAAGGTTACTTCCTCTACTTGCCGCACCAGACGCAGGCAGCTTTAGCTGCATACTCCTTTCCGTGTCTGTGTGCATAAAAAACAGAGAATAGGATGAAAAATCCTGTTCTCTGCTTTTTGATTCATTCTTTCATAAAATCATCTTTCAAATTAATAAACAATTTTTTTTGATGAAAGCTCTAATCGTTTTTCAACAGGGACTGCTCGAATTAACGCCTGTGGAGATAGTAGGTAAACCAAACAAGTTTGGTTACGAGGTTGATGAAGCAGGAAGCCCATTGGCTTTAGACAATGGGTAGTTCTCAAGTGAATAGAGCTATCAGATATAGTGATAAATTATAGGGAGGCTTAAATGAGAGTGTCCCTATTTTTTACGCACGCCCATGTAGAAGAAATATGTCATTGCATGGCGCATCGGCGGCGCGAGTAGGGGAAGAAAATCTTCCCTACTCGATTTGGGACATACAAACGACGTGCCGAGAATGTCAGCATCTTAAATGTCGTTGCAAGACTATGATAAGGCTTTTTGGCATGCGCAATCGTAGAAATAGATAAATTAGGTATGTTTTCTTTTGTTTTATGTGATGAATCTGATTTATTCTGCGATACTTAAAAGAGATATCAGATATTTTGGAAGTTTACCAATGATATTCGCGCTGCCATTTTTGGCAAGCACATGGATTTTCTTTGATACGGGAGAGACAGTAGTTGTTTTATATATGGTGATTTATGTGGTTTTAGGGGGCGCTACCATGCTGATTTGCATGGTGTTTAGGAAAAGACGTGGCGACAGGATTTAATTTTGGGGAGTCTAATAAAACAAAAGCATCAGGTTTAAGTTCTGTCTAGTAAAGCATAAATATTTGTGGTAAAATGACAGAAGAATAATTAAATAGACTATTGTTTATAGAGGGGAATTTTATTATGAAGCGAAAAATAAAACAGTTGTCAGCGGCGGTATTAATGATAAGTATACTGGGCGGCTGTGCTGCACCAAAGCAGTCCGAGGAAATTCCATTTTCAAGAGAGGCGCAAGAAACTGTGGAAGTGCCGGCGGTGGAACAGACGGAATCATTGAACATTGCGGAGAAGGCAGCAGTCGGTGCACGACCGATGTTGATACAGACTGCAACAAAAACAGAAGATAATAATGTGATACCAAAGGTGGCACCATATACAATATCACCGGATTTGAGCAATCTGGAGAATTTATGGCAGTTTTACAGTTTGCAGCAGGGCGGTGAAATGGCAGATAAACTGGCGAAAAATGGTTTTGTTGTGTCTGGAAGTGCAGGTGCTGAGTTCTTTGAAATCTATGAGGCGAATCGTTATGAGATGATCCCTAATTTTGTGACAGTGGATTCGCTCATGCATACATATCACTTGTATTTTGCCTATTTGTTAAAGCATATTGAGAAAGAATACTTATCCGATGCGCTTGTTGCACTTTCTAAAAGAATGCTTGAAAATAGTCAAACACAATATAAGGCGCTTAAAGGCAGCGAGTGGGAGAGCGCAGCAAAGCGCAATGTCGCGTTCTTTACAGTTGGCAGTGTGTTGCTTGACAGTAACACAGTGATTGGCAGTGACGTGGAGGAGATGGTGTCTTATGAATTAAACAATATTCATCAGGCGCAGGGGATTGGCATTTCACAGATTTCATCGGAGATGGAGGATTACTCGCAGTATATTCCGCGCGGATATTATGAGGGGAACGAACAACTTGAGCGATATTTTAAGGCGATGATGTGGTATGGCAGAATGCACTTTACACAGAAGGAGGAAGACATGGATAGAAGTGCATTGCTAATGACCTTGGCTCTTTCAGACGATGCGCAGGCGTTTCAACTGTGGGAATCTATCTATGCAGTGACTTCCTTTTTTGCAGGGGCGAGTGATGACCTTGGTGTGTGCGAGTACGCGCCAGTTTTGCAGGAAGCATATGGTGCGAATCGTTCTATTGACAGTCTGGCGGGAAATGCAGATGCTTTTCTAAAGTTTCATAATGGGACAGCAGCGCTGCGCGCACCGCAGATTAATTCAATTCCAATCTGGGAAGAGGAAGAAAATGTGATTCCGGGATTTCGGTTTATGGGGCAACGGTTTACCATTGATGCTGCAGTGATGCAACGGCTAGTATACAAGAATGTAGGGAATAACAATGCAGGCGAGAAGCGGATGCTTCCAGATGTTTTGGATGTTCCAGCAGCGCTTGGAAGCGATATGGCATTGATGCTTTTGGAGGAACAAGGCGCTACATCTTACGCAGGATATCCAGAAGCAATGGAGAAGCTTCGCACGGGATTGGCACAGGAGAATGCAGCATTGTGGTCCGCAAGTCTCTATGCAGGATGGCTTCACACGCTTCGGCCGCTTCTTGATGTCAAAGGCGAGGGGTATCCTATGTTTATGCAGAATGAGGAGTGGCTCAAAAAAGATTTGGAGTGTTTTGCAGGAAGCTATGCAGAATTAAAACATGATACAGTCCTCTATGCAAAGCAGGTCTACGCAGAGATGGGCGGTGGCATGGAAGAAGAGCCGGATGACAGAGGCTATGTGGAGCCAGAACCGCTTGTGTATGAACGTTTTGCAGCGCTTGCCAGCCAGACCGCGGAGGGCCTGAAAAAGTATGGGATGCTTGACACGGCAGACGAGGAGAGTTTATCGCGGCTGCATGAAATTGCTAAACAATTGTTTATAATCTCTAATAAAGAGCTTCAGGAAGAACTTTTGACAGACGAAGAATTTGAATTTATTCGCGCATATGGTGGTTATATTGAACATTTTTGGTACGAAGCGGCGAGACATGAAAGTGATGGGGAGACAGTCAATGCATTGCAATATCCGGCGGCGGTTGTGACAGATATTGCGACAGATCCAGACAGTGGATTGGCGCTTGAGATTGCGACGGTCAGTCCATCGACAATTTATGTCGCAGTCAAAGTGGATGGCATTACTAAAATTGCAAGAGGAAGTGTCTTTTCGTTCTATCAGTTTCCGTGGCCTTCTAATGATAGATTGACAGATACCAAATGGCGTCAGATGATGGGAATTGAGTTGGATGAAGATGGCAATTACAGCCAGGATAGACCAGTTGCGAAGCCTGATTGGACAGAAAGTTATCGCTATCATGATGCGTGGGAGTAAGAGGACTTTTATGGCGCTGGCGGTTGTCAGCGCTGTCATTTTTATTCTGTGGGTGACAGGACTGTTTTTTGCCAAGATTCCTTTGTGGGTTCAGTGGGAAAAAAATGTTTTTACGGATGATACAGGCAATTATGAGATTGTGTTATGCAATAAAAACGTCTATGTCAAATATGACACAAATGTTATTTGGAGTTCACCGAAGAAAATCAAAGTGCAAAAAGCACTCTCCTGCGATATTGATAATGATGGGACAGAAGAACTAATCCTTTTGTGTTGGAAAATTGGGCGGTTTGGAAATCATAAGCCGTTTTGGGTTACGGAGGATGAAGATACTTGGTCACAGCATCTTTTTGTGTATGAGTATGTGGCAGGGCAGGTTCGCCCGAAATGGATGTCATCCTACTTAGGACAGGATGTTGCAGATATGAAATCAAACGGTAAGGAAGCGCCGTATATACGTTTGTGGGTTCAGGAACCAGATGGAGCAATGAGCAGTTGGTTTTGGGATTCCTGGGGCTTTCAGCGGGAAAAAGAAACGATTTCTTTTTGTGTATTTGGTGATGTGCTTGCACATAAACCGATATACAATTACGGTTTGCAAAAAGAATTATCATTTGGATTTTTATTCGAGAATGTGCAGCGGATTCTTGATGATAGCTCCGTCGCCGTAATCAATCAGGAGACGCCATTGACAGATAATCCAGCAATGTATGGTGATTTTCCGCGGTTTGGAACGCCTGTGCAGGTGGGGCAGGCGATTGTGAATGCGGGTTTTGATGTAGTGACCTGCGCGACGAATCACGCGCTTGACCGGGGAGTGGAAGGTGTGGATTATACCAAAAAATTTTTTGAAAGTAATGGCATAAAGTGTCTTGGCATACAGGCTTCTGAGGAAGGAAAAAGAAATCCATATACCATTATCACAAGAAATGGCGTCCGCTTTGCACTGTTAAATTTTACATATGGCACGAATGGAATTCCTATTCCGAAGAATTTTCCCAATATGGTACATCTTTTTTCGGAGGAAGAGGTTCGCAGCGCATTGGCGCAGGCAAGGTCTGCGGCGGATTTTGTGATAGTCTTTGCACACTGGGGAACGGAGTATGCACAGGATCCGGACGCCTTTCAAAAACGATGGACACAGATATTTCTGGAGTGTGCAGTGGATGTGGTGGTGGGCACACACCCGCACTGTTTACAGCCATATGAGTTGCTCATGGACGATAATGGACATCAAATGCTGGTCTATTATTCCATTGGAAACTATATAAGTGCCCAGCCTGAAAAGCATTGTGTCAAGGGCGGCATGGCGAAATTTACAATAGGACTTACAGAAAAAGGCTATCAGCTTACAGAGTATGCGCTGCGGCCGCTTGCGATTACTTGGCATGAGGGTGGAAAATACACAGTGGAATGTTTGATGGAAAAAGGGAATGACAAATGATATTAAAAAAGAGAATACCAAAAGATTTTTACAAATTGTTCCGAACAAAAAATATGGAAGCATACATGACAGTTCTGGTCGCAATCTATGATGAAAACAATGAGGTATATACAGCGCTTGGACTCACTATAGAAGACGGACAAGCAATTATTGGTGAAACAATTAGCAAGATGCAGATCGAGTGGATGGAGGATGGCGAAGAGATAACCGAATTGGGAGAAAATATGGTTTTTGGAGGTTCTGGTACACCCTCTGGAATCTTAAACACATTGATTCGTTGGGGATGGATAAAACGGGATTATGATGAGCAGTTAAACACTTATATTTTGTCCTTTCCAGAGTACAGTCAACTCTATGTGGAGTTGTTTAAAAAGTTGATCAGTGAGGATGACAGCAGGGAGCGGGAGAGCATTCTTTCTATCTACAGTGCGCTTTTTACCTATCAGGCAGACCAGGAAAAAAATAATGATATTCTAAAAAGTGCACTGATAACTTCCAGAAATCTCGAAACGCTGCTTTCCAATATGCAAAATGGGATGCGAACGTATTTTGATGTGCTTTCGAGAAGTAAAAATTTTATAGAGATTCAGCGTGTACTTGTGGATGAGATTAATAACAGTGACAGTGAAAAGTATGCGATTCTTACAACTTCAGACAGCTTTTATCGCTACAAGGAATCTGTGAAGGAGTTGATCAGTCAAATTTTGCATCAGCATGACCAGAAAAAGTCGGTGCTTGTAAAAAAATTATATCTTTGTAAGAAGGAAACACCAGAGTATACTCGCATTGAGAAAGCGTTACAGTACAGTGACGAGGCGGTTGCGCTTGTCTATAAAATAGAACGCCAGTTTGATTTGATAGAAAGAAAATATAACAAACTTGTGGAACAAAAAGCGGTTTTTGCCAAGCGTGCCCTCGCTAGAATCCACTATATTTTTCAGGAGGGTGCCGTGGAGGAGGACAGTGTAATCCGGCTGGTTCGGCTGGTTGAAAAGAGTGGAAATTCCGAGAAATTATTGAGTGACTTGCGCGAAAAAATTCAGTTGACAGCGCCGTTTAAGATGTTTGATGATAACAGTATTTATAAGCGGCATAATATCAATGAAAGACTTTTTCAGCCGCTGGCAGTGGAGCAGTCAAAGGAGGAAGAGAACACAAATATCACTGATTTTGTGCCCAAACCGCGCTACACCAAAAAAGAATTGCAGGCTTTTTGTGCACGCAATATAAAAGGCGGTGCATTTCAGGCAACCGCAGAGACGGTTCAATCAGTGGAGGATTTGGAAAAATTGTTGTTTTTGTGGCAGGAAGTTACTGGAAAGCAGCCAAAGCAAGATCCAGTGCTGCTTGGAGGAGAGCTTGAGAGCAAGGATGGATTTACCTTTTCAGAGCTTCGCATTACGATAGAGGAAGGAGCCGACGATGAAATACATGGATGAGCTGTCGCAAAGTGAGGCGGCAGGAATTAAGAAGACAATACAGGATTTGTTTCGGCAGACCTGTATTTTACAGGTAAAATGTGATCCAGTGACACTGGTACAACGGGATAATCCTCGCTATCGCATCTGCGCAAACCACAGAGAATTTATTGCGGATTATCTGTCAGTGCTTGACTGTGAGCTTGTGCATGACCCGCAGGAGCATATATTTCGCATCAAGGGAGAAAGTATGCCAATCGACAAACTTACGCTGACTGGAACGCGGATTTTACTGCTGCTCAAGATGATTTATCGGGATAGAATTATGGGAGAAGGGCTGAATGCGACGGTGACGTGTCTGCGCGAAATTCGAGAAATTGGGAGCAATACCAATCTGCTGACGCGAAAGCTGACTGCACAGGAGTGGCAGGAGGCACTGTCCACGCTCAAAATGCATCAGATAATAGAGCTGCCAGGCGCAATTGGAAATCTTGAAGATGACACACCAATTTATATTTACAGCACGATTAATATTTTTTGTTCGTCGGTGGAAATCAATGAGCTAATTAAAAAGTATGAGGAGTCTACAGGTGAAGAAAGCGAAGAAGATATTTAAGAAAATGTGCCTCAACAACTGGGGAGGAATTACGCACCAGATATTGGAGTTTCATGAGTATGTCAATCTGTTTAGTGGAATGAGTGGTTCTGGAAAGTCAACGGTGATGGATGCGATACAGGTTATTTTGTATGGCAGCATCTCGTCAAGTTTTCTAAATAAGGCAGCAGATGATGCCAGAAACAAACGAAGTGTTTTGAGTTATTTAAGAGGAGAGCAAAAGGACGGGACAGCAAACCGTGCAGGAAAGGATTTCTGTTCGATTATTGCGCTTGAGATTGAGGATACAGGAAGTCATACAGCAAGCTGTGTGGGACTGGCCTTTGAAGTGAGAAAAAACGATACAGAGATTCGGAAAATGCTGTATTTTAGTCATTCTGGCAGAATGCCTGAACAGGGGTATTTGACGGAGGCAGGATTTCCATATACCAATCAGGAGATTAGAAAGCTGGTGGAGGAGCGTGCCGCAGGCAGTGAAAATCGAGGACGCAATGATGTGAACCGCATCTATCCGTCTAAGGAGGCGTACACAAATGCGCTTTATGACAGCTTGCTTGGCTACATTGATGGAAAGCGTTTTCATGTGATGGAAAAGAGTGCGATTGCACTCAAAATGACGGACGGAACAGGACAGTTTATCAAGGATTATATGTTTCCGAAAAATGACGGGGACATTATTGGAAAGATTAGTGAACAGCTTGGAGCTTACCGCGATATTCAGGAAAAAATTAAAGATATGCGCCGGCGGATTGTGCTATTGAGCGAAGTGCAGGAAGCGGGAAAACGCAAGGCAGCAGTCAGCACAGATATTTTGCGGTCTAAGGCAATGATACAGTGCGTGGAAGTATTGGAGCTTGAAAATAAGATTGCGGCGGATGCGGAGGAGATTCAAAATGCGGCACAGGAGTTGGAACGCCTTGCAGAAACTGCAAAAAAAATAGAAGTCGATATGAATGATATTGACGGGGAATTGATTCAGGTATCGGCGGAACTCAAAGCAAGCGATGTGGGAATAAAGCAGGACCAGCTTAAGGAGCTTGTCAAATTGCAGCAGATGTATGCAGCGGACAGTGAGCAGTGGCGCAAGATTACAAACGAATTGCGCAAATGGGAGGAAGATGAGATTGTCACAGATTATGTGAGCAATCCAATGCTCAATAGAATTGCTTTGTTCTGTAAAGGAAAAGTGGACGAGGAATTATGTCAGAATCTTAGAAAAAATATTCTGGATGCAAAGAAGGGGATTGACGAGATTTTTGAGGAGTACAATGAACAGCGGCGGGATTTGGAAAGAGAAATTCGAGAGTTGACTCGTTTGGTTGATGATATGCAGAATGACAGAAAACCTTATCCGCCAGTGTTAAAGGAAGCGAGAGCAGCATTGGAGCGCAGGCTGACGGACACTTATGGACGTGTGATTAAAGTCAATATCTTTGCCGATCTGTTTAATGTGGATGATGCAACATGGAAAAATGCGATTGAGGGCAGGCTAGGACGACTGAAACATTCGCTTGTGACAGAACCAAAATACGCACATGATGCTGCTAGAATTTTTCGCGACATGAAAAAATATGAGGAAGTTGAGTTGATTGATACGGATGCAGTTCTAAAACAGAAGATAACTGTCGAGGATAATTCTTTGTATGAGGCCGTGAGAACAGAAATTCCCTATATGGATGCCTGTCTAAAAAGATATCTGGGAAGAATACAGAAATGTCATACGATTGAAGAATTGGAAAAGGTTCGCGACGGCGTGACTCCAGATTGTTATTCGTACAGCAATTTTATTTTTCGGCATCTACGCAAGTCAGATTATGAGCGGTATGCATGTATTGGCACAAAGGTATCGAAAGCAAAATTGGAAGGATATTGTGAAAACTTGCAGAGACGGGAAGAAGAATATGCAGAAGTTCGGCGTGTGGCAGACCGGTTGAAGACAGCGGCTGGATTTGAGGATTTAAACAATGACACAGCATACTTTGTTCGCCTGTCAAAAGCGGGAAAAGAACTGGATAAAGTGACGGGGCAAATCACGGGCTTACAGCAGGAGATTGCGCGGATAATAGAGGGTGAGTTTAAGGAGCTTCAAGAGCGTAAGGACCGATTAACCGAAAAGAAAGAAAATAAGCGAGTGGAACAAAGTCAAAACCAGAATCTAATCAATGAGTATACCAGAAGAAAGAGCCATAGAGAAGGCGAGTTAAAGACGCTGCAACTAGATTTGGAAGAAAAGCGTGCTGTATACAAAACAGATGTGCAGATTGAGGAGGAAGTGCGGCAGCAGTTACAAGCACGTTCTAGTCAGACGGTACGCAGCAGACTATTGACACAGATAAACAGTTTGGAGGAACAGGAACAAGCGGAGATAGAGACGCTTCAAAATACTAGAAATCGCTTTAACAGGGAATATCCATCGGTTGGTTTTAACGGTGCAGAGAAAGAAAATACAGTGTATGACCGATTGCTGCAAGATTATCAAAAGGATTATGAGCCGAAATATGAGAGTGAATTTGAAAAACAATGCAGTTTGATATACAAAAGTCTGCGGGAAAATGTCATTGCAACCATTCATGGCGATATCAATGCAGCGAAGCGGCATACCCATGAAATTAACAGGTTGTTGCGCGAAACAAACTTTGCGGACAGTACATATCAAATAAAGATTGAGCCGGCCAGAGATGAGAAAGGACAATTTTATGAGATGCTGACAGCTCCAGAACTTGACAGCAAAAATATTGACACCGAACTGACAGAAGGACAGATGAGTCTTGGAGAGGATACTTTTTATCAAAAATATGAGCAGAAAATAAAACTGTTGACGGATAAGTTTATGCCGTTGCGAGAGGAAGATGGAAGAATCCGAGAACAGCGTATTCGGGATATGGAGGCATATGCGGATTACAGAAATTATCTTTCTTTTAGTATGTATGAGCAGGTGACAGATGAGAATGGAACCGTTGTTCGAGAAAACTATGTAGATGAGATGGCTGGGCGCGACTCTGGCGGCGAGGGGCAAAATCCAAAGTATGTAGCACTGCTTGCAGGCTTTGCAATGCTTTATAGCACACAGAGCAGCAGGGATTCCAAAATTAAGTTAGTGCTACTCGACGAAGCATTTTCAAAGATGGATCAGGAGCGCAGCGCAGTCTGCTTAAAATATGCGCGCAAAATGGATTTACAGCTCATTGTCTGCGTTCCTGACGAGCGCTTGCAGTCGCTCATTCGGAATGTGGATTGTGTGTATGGTTTTCGTCGATTTCAAAATCGGATTTCGATGATGCATATTGATAAAGGAAATTATCTTGAGTTATTGGAAGGGAAGAAAGAGCATGGAACAGATGACACTCTTTGACAGGGAATTGCCACAACCACTTGCAGCACGACTGCGTCCGCGATCTTTGGAAGAATATGCAGGGCAGACACATTTGCTCGGAAAGGGGAAGGTGTTGCGCCGTTTAATTGAGAATGACCAAGTGTCCTCCATGATTTTCTGGGGACCTCCAGGTGTCGGAAAAACAACACTTGCACGGATTATTGCAGGTAGAACAAAATCTTCTTTTATTGATTTCTCAGCGGTGACAAGCGGTATTAAGGAAATTCGCACTGTGATGGAGCAGGCGGAACAGAATCGCCGATTTGGAGAGCGGACAATTGTGTTTGTGGATGAGATTCACCGCTTTAACAAGGCACAACAGGATGCGTTTTTGCCATTTGTGGAGAAAGGCAGCATTATTTTAATTGGAGCAACAACAGAGAATCCGTCGTTTGAGATTAACAGTGCGCTTCTGTCACGGTGTAAAGTGTTTGTATTACATGCACTGACTAGGGAAGAGTTGACAGCGCTTTTGTCGCGTGCATTAAAAGACAGCAGAGGATTTGGAATGCAGCAGGTGCATATTTCAGAAGACTTGCTTGAAGCGATTGCCAATTTTGCTAATGGAGATGCAAGAAATGCATTATCTACGCTGGAAATGGTAGTTTTAAATGGCGAGATTGATGAAAGTGGAGCGGTTACAGTCACAAGAGAAACTTTGGAACAGTGCACCTCAAAAAAGTCTTTATTATATGACAAAAAGGGCGAAGAGCACTATAATTTAATCTCTGCTCTGCATAAGTCCATGCGCAATTCTGACCCAGACGCTGCGGTGTACTGGCTTGCAAGAATGCTTGAAGCAGGCGAAGATCCGCTCTATGTTGCAAGGCGTGTGACACGTTTTGCAAGTGAAGATGTTGGTCTTGCCGATCCGCAGGCGCTTCCTATCGCGGTGGCAGCATATCAAGCATGTCACTTTATCGGTATGCCAGAGTGCAGCGTGCATCTGACGCAGGCGGTGGTATATCTGTCACTTGCGCCTAAATCCAATGCACTTTATATGGCATATGAACATGCAAAGCAAGATGCCATAGAGCAGCTTGCTGAGCCAGTGCCACTTGTGATACGCAATGCAGTTACAGACTTGATGGGAGCGCTGGACTATGGAAAGGGTTATCAATATGCGCATGATACAGAAGAAAAAATTGCTCGTATGCAATGCCTTCCAGATTCCCTGCTGGGAAGGGAATACTATCAGCCAACCACACAGGGACAAGAAGCCGTTTTTAAAGAGCGCTTGGAACAAATTAAGGACTGGAAGGCAAAGAGTTGAGTACACAAGGAGTACGATTATAAAATGAACAATCAATATAATAAAATGATTACAGCCTGCTTTGTGGGATATATGGGGGATAATTTAAAAATGGGGGTTTTGGCGGGGATTATTTTTTTGGTGCTGCTGTTGATTGGAATTGTGCTTTGCAGGCAAAAATTATCGTTTTGATCAGTGTGGTGTAGTGATGTATTTAGGAATTGTAGGAAAATAAGTGATGCAGATTGCGTAGGATATTTCTTCGAGGAGGTATGTCAAAAAACGTAGGCGTAGCGGGCTACGGCGAGGCTTTTTGGCATGCATAATTGGAGAAATAGCCAAGTCAAGATGCGTCAGTTATTTTTCTACAGTTCCTTAGATAGCGATAATTGGTTTAAGGCGTTGATTGAGTATGAAGATGAACAGAGGCAGCAGTTGTGAAGTGTTGTCACGAATCATGGATATTCTGACTGGGCAACAACGCATATTACATACAGAAATAAAAGGAGCAACACTCCTTTTTATTTTGGTGAGATTTGATTATGTCTGGTGTTTGATCACTTCAATAACGCTTATCATATGATATTTTATTAAAAAAATTTGATTTGAATACATTGGAAATTCATATTTTGCTTTTTGTAGCAGTGGATAAAACCACTTTTCTGTTTCTTTGATGTACTCTATCATCTTTTCTTTAGAAAATCCTACTGCCATACTAGAAATATTGTTACAGCGATCCAACAACTTGACAATAGTGGCAATGGCATTTTGGGAGATTTGTGTAAAGTAATTTTCCTCGTCGTCATCTGTTTTGGTCAAGAGCGAAACGGCTGTCCGCGTCTCTTCGTTAACAGGCAGTTCGTCGCAGGAAACTCCACAATCTTCACAGACATCATGAAGCAAGGCAGTCGAGATTATATTGTCATCATCTAGTCCTAAGGCAAGTGCATGACAAGAAATTAAAAGTGGGTGATAAATATAAGGAACTTTGTCCTTTCCTTTGCGAATTTGTCCTTTGTGAAGTTCGCGCGCGTAGGGTAGGACTTTAGAAGTTTGATACAGCTTTTTCACGCTTGCGTAGGTTTTAATGTATGTGTACATCCTTCCCTCATCAAATAGCCTGTCAGAGAGTGAGTCCTGAAAATCAATCAATACATTTTCTTTTTTTACGCCACAGAGCAACCAGTCAGTCGTTACCTGATAGAGGGATGCAATTTCCGCCAGTTTATCAATATCTGGTGAGGTTTCTCCGCGCTCCCATAAGATGACAGCCTGAAAAGAAACATTTAACTGCTCTGCAACTTCTCGCTGCGTCATACCCCGCTCTTTTCTCGCGGCTGCCAATCGTTTTGAAAGATCCGTCACTGTGTTTTCCTCCTGCGTATGATCGTTGCAGCCGATGGCTGCTATAATTCAATTATAATGCATAATGGAATAAAAATACAGCATAAATATCTTGAATCTATTAATTTGAATAACAGCGGTTACTTTTCAAATCCGCACCATGCACTTGCTGCATGGTGTCGGAGCCAGCGCCAAAATGCCTGCCTTGTGGCATTTTGTGTGCATCAATTGTTGCAATTCACACCAAATCATCATAAATGAATGCGAAATCTGGCGTGGGTGTGAATTGTAACTAACAATGACAAGGGCATACAAGGCAATGCTATATTCAAGTATCACTTGACATACTTTTCTCTGTACGATATGATAAGGAACTATAGGGAAATAACGAACAAAAAAGTAGTGGTAAGATAAGAGCGTGTTGGGGAAACAAAAAATGGATGAGAAACAATTGCTTGTGGAAAAATATGGACTAAAGCACGAAAACTGTGCTTGGTATTCAGAGAAGGAAAATGCACATAAGCATTTGATTTTTAAAGATGCATTTTTTGAGCGGACAGACATAATTGGTCTATTGTTTCGCATCAATAAATTGTGTATGGCAAAGGTTAAATATTTTCGGGCAAATATTGCACAATACGATCCGCTCAAATACGATTACAAAAAGGGATTTGTCACTGTGCCGCTGTGGGATGCGGACTTTCTAAGACATCGCAGTTCGGGGTGGATTTTAGATTTTCGTTATTTACAGACAATTACTGTGTATGATGATTTTGTGGCATTGTGCAGAGAATTGGAAGCTTTCGAGGAGACAGAAGACATGCTCTAAAATGCAGTTTCGGCATGTCTTCTATATAGGAATATTAATTTCGATTCTCTTTTTCTAGCCACTATAACTAATTTCGTACAACAGCTTTACAGCGTCGGGAAACTTTTCCACAGGAACTTCACAGCATGAGAGTGCAATATGTGCAAAACCATCATTTTTTTTCTGGTCTTTGTGGAAAGAAAAGACCAAAATTCCATTTGCTGCTGCTTTATCGCACAATTCATCGCTGGTTAGCGCGCACTTTATTTTTAGGTGTACAAGAAAAACAGATTCGCCCATGTAGACTTCCGCATGAGAACCAAAAGTCTTTTCCAGAAGTGCGGATAACGTTTTTGCTTTGTTGGAATACAGACGTTTTAGTTTCCGAATTTGACTTTCCAAATGCCCGTCGCGCAGAAATTGACAAAGAGCAAGTTGTTCTGATTTGGAGGCAGTCTGATTGTAGAGTGCCTTTTTTTTCTCGTACAAAGGCAGCAACGAGTCGGGCAGAATCATGAAACTTAGACGAATGGAAGGCAACAAAAGTTTAGAAAAGGTGCTTAGATAGACAACATTCTCACCGCCTGCAAGTCCCTGCAAACATGGTATTGGCTTACTGAAATACCGAAATTCATTGTCATAGTCGTCTTCGAGAATCAATCGATTATGAACCGCGCATTCTTTTAAAAGAGTAAGGCGCTTTTCGACACTCATCACATCTCCGAGTGAGGTCATATGAGAAGGTGTCATGTAGAGTACGTTTGCATTTTCTTTGTCTTTCTCAATATCAAATCCGTAATCCTCAAAAATAACCATACCTTGTGCAAAGCGCGTGTCATGGAAACAGACCGTGTGGTGCTCTTTGATGAGCGGGCAGAGGATATTGAGCAGTGCTTGAGAGCCGGCGCCAATCACAATGTTTTCAGGGCGACAGACAGCGTTTCGCTTATTTACCACATAGCGGCAGAGAACCTCGCGCAATTCGTATTCGCCTTGTGGTTCCCCATAAGTCAACATACGTCCGTCCTGCCGCAGTGTGCTTTTAATATACCGCCGCCACAGATTGAAATCAAAACTCTCTGCGTCCACATTATTGGATGTAAAATTGTATAAGATTTTATTTTGGTGTGCCGTGATGCTTTTTGTGTTGTGTGCATTTTGGCTGGAAAATGAATTTATGGTTCTATCTGTGACGTAGTACCCACTTTGCGGTCGAGAAATAATATAGCCGTCCGCTGCAAGGCACAGATAGGCAGTCTCAATTGTTGTGCGACTCAGACCTAGTTGTATTGCACCACGACGGATAGAGGGCATTTTCGTTCCTGGCATTAGACGCCCTGTAACAATCAAGTCCTTATAGTAGTTATATACCTGTAGATAACGTGTGGATTGTGTCGAATTGAAATCAAGATTCATAGGTTGTCCACCTCCTCTGTTTGTGCTATGATAAATAGTAACATGACAAGATGGCGGATGCAAGCTGCAACAATCAATGTAACAGTTCAGCCATATCATTCATAAGTCGCCAGAATATATATTTTCACCAATGATATTGGGTCTTTGCTGGCGACTTATTTCATGACGGGCGTCCGCCCTATAGAATTAATTGTACAAATTGTCCTTAGTGAGCAAGCTTCCGGGTATAATTTGTACAATTAATTCTGCATGGTTGAACTGTTATCAATCAATTTAGGAACTGTAGAAAAATAACTGACACATCTTGACTTGTCTATTTTTCCGATTACGTATGTCAAAAATCCTCGCCGTAGCCCACTACGACTACGTTTTTTGACATACCTTCTCGAAGAAATATCCTACGCAATTTGTATCACTTATTTTCCTGCAATTCCTTATAAAGGTAGTTATTATTTATATTTACAGGTTAATTATTTGATTTTTATACAGGAGGCAGCGAAAAGCAATGATAGAGATAAAATATGAAGATGGAAAGTTTCTTGCAAAAGGAACCTTTTCGATTGGGATTGCAGGTGTCTATGAAAATAAAGACTTTGACAAGGGAAATATCACCATTGATATAGAATTAGATGATGTTTTGGATGCGCTGCAAGAGGAAAAGTCCTTTGAATTTGAGCCATTGCGTCCCTATTTAAAAGACAAAGGGGAGGACGGCGCTACGATTGCAAAAGGACTTGAGGACTATTATAATCAGAAGGAAGCGGAAATCAAGAAAAACGTAAAACAAATTAATGACTGCATTCTCTATCATATGTTTGCTGATTTGGAGGCGTGTGGATATCCATTTTGGGAGATTGAAGAAGCAATACTTCCGGGTTCGCTGGACGGATATGACATGGGTAATCTGGAAAAGGAAATTTATGACGCACAAGAAAGTGTTTATACTTGGGGACTTGGAACAGCATTATTTTATAATCAGCCAAACAATGGAACACTTGAGAAACCAGATATAGAAGGTAAGCTGCGACAACGGTATCCAATGTTTAATTTTGATGGTTTATATGCATCTATGGAACAGGATTGCCTTTATCTGAGTGGAAGATTTATGAGCTTTCAATTTTCTGATGGTTGGGGAGAGCAGTTACTCTGTGCGGCATATGATGAATTTGATGAAAATTTGACTTTGACAGATTGGCATAATCATTAAGGGAGGGTAGTAAGGTGGAGAAAAAGAAGAATAGTAACACACAAAAGCAAAAGTGCATCGTGAGTTCGACGGTAAAATAAAATCAGCAACAGTCTCACAAGTTCCAAGCGGAAAATATTTTGTGTCAGTGCTGGTGGAAACAGAACAAGAGGAAATGCCACATAAAAGTAAAAATATAGGTTTGGATTTAGGAATTAAAGATTTATACACCACATCAGATGGGGAAAAGTACGAAAATCCCAAAATTCTATGCCAATAGCCAGATATGTTGCGTTTGCGGTTATCAAAATGTAGAAATAAAGAATTTATCTGTCAGGGAATGGAAATGCCCTGTATGTAGTGCAGAACATGACAGAGATATCAATGCTACAAAGAATATATTAGCGGAAGGGCTAAGAAAAATAGCATAAAAGAATCAAACATAGGGCAGGGACTGCCCGAATTAACGCTTGTGGAGATAGTAGGTTACGAGGTCAATGAAGCAGGAAGCCCATTGGCTTTAGACAATGGGTAGTTCACAATAGAAGGGGGAAAACTTTTATGAAAAGCTTATTAAAGTACATAAAAGACTACAAAAAGGAAAGCATTCTGGCGCCTTTATTTAAAATGCTGGAGGCTTCTTTTGAATTGATGGTGCCGCTTGTCATGGCGGCAATTATTGACAATGGCATTGCCAATAGTGATACATCGTATATTTTTCAGATGGGAGCAGTGCTGGTATTATTGGCAGCGGTCGGTCTTGCCAGTTCCGTCACAGCGCAGTATTTCAGCGCGAAGGCGGCAGTTGGATTTGCCACAAAACTGCGGAGTGCTTTGTTTGCACATATACAAGGGTTATCCTACACGGAACTTGACACCATTGGAACCAGCACATTAATTACACGTATGACAAGCGATGTAAATCAGATTCAGAATGGTGTCAATTTGACGTTGCGTCTGTTATTGCGTTCACCGTTTATTGTATTTGGCGCAATGGTGATGGCATTTACTGTGGATGTACAAGCAGCACTTATTTTTGTGGTGACAATTCCGCTGCTTGCGATTGTTGTGTTCGGAATTATGCTTGTCAGTATGCCATTATATAAAAAAGTACAGGCGGCGCTTGATAAAATTCTTGGCAGAACGCGTGAAAATCTTGCCGGTGCCCGTGTTATCCGTGCATTTTGTAACGAGGAGTCGGAGACAGCAGATTTTGAACAGGAGAATGCGCTGCTACTAAATACACAAGTTTTTGTCGGTAAGATTTCTGCGTCCATGAATCCAGTGACTTATATTATTATTAATATTGCGCTTGTGGTGCTTCTATGGACTGGAGCTATCCGCGTGGACAATAGTATTATCACACAAGGCGAAGTCGTTGCGTTGGTAAACTATATGTCACAAATTTTGGTGGAGCTTGTCAAGATGGCAAATCTTATTATACAGCTCACAAAGGCCCTCGCCTGCGCAAAGCGCGTCGAAGGTATCTTTGGGATTACATCCAGCATGGAAAATGGTACATTGGATAAAGATGTCGTAAGTGGAGAGAATGCGGCGGTTATTTTTGAGCATGTAAGCCTCACTTATAGTGGTGGCGGTGATGAATCCTTGACAGATATTGATTTTGTTGTGAAAAAAGGAGACACAATAGGTATTATTGGTGGTACTGGTTCTGGTAAGACCTCTGTAGTGAATCTAATTCCGCGCTTTTATGACGCCACGAAAGGGCGTGTGATTGTAGATGGGATTCCAGTCAAAGACTATGAGATTTCTGCGTTACGAGAAAAAATCGGTGTTGTTCCGCAGAAGGCAGTTTTGTTCAAGGGAACAATTCGAGAGAATCTTTTGTGGGGAAATGAAAATGCCTCTGAGCAGGATATTGAGGATGCACTGCATATTTCGCAGGCGAAAGAGTTTGTTGATACCAAGGACGGCAGACTTGATTTTATGATCGCGCAGGGGGGCAAAAACCTTTCTGGCGGTCAGAAACAGCGTCTTACAATCGCGCGTGCTATTGTGAGAAAACCAGAGATATTAATTCTCGACGACAGTGCTTCTGCACTTGATTTTGCCACGGATGCAAAACTCCGCGCTGCAATTAAGGAGATGGAGAAGAATATGACTGTCATTATTGTATCACAACGCGCAGCATCAATACAGTATGCGGATAAAATTGTTGTGCTGGATGATGGTGCAGTGGCAGGAATTGGTACACATGAACAGTTGCTTGCGGACAATATGATCTATCAGGAAATCTATTATTCTCAATTTCCAGATAAAAAAACAAAAGCTGCGGAGGGGGATTAAGATGAAAAATTTTGCATCGAATAAGGATATTTTTAAAAAAGTATTAAGCCACATTGGAAAATACAAGATTTTCTTATTTTTTTCCATTGTACTTGCGGCGGTTTCGGTAATACTTACCTTATATATACCAATTTTAACAGGACAGGCAGTCGATTGCATTCTTGGTCCTGGCGCAGTGGATTTTGATGGAATTTGGGGTATACTAAAGAAGATGACAGTTATTATTGTATTGACAGCAATGGTGCAGTGGGTTATGAATACCTGTAACAATAAAATAGCCTATCAAGTTGTCCGTGACGTGCGTGATGAGGCATTTAAAAAATTGCAAATATTACCACTGAAGTACATTGATGGACATTCTCACGGCGACATTGTGAGTCGTGTGATCGCAGATGTAGATCAGTTTTCTGATGGTCTGTTGATGGGATTTACACAGCTTTTTACAGGTGTGGTTACAATTATAGGAACCTTGGTTTTTATGTTTTCCATCAATGTGTCAACAACGATTGTCGTGGTGATTTTGACTCCGCTTTCCTTCTTTATCGCGGGATTTATTGCAAAAAGGACATTTAGTATGTCGAAACTTCAGTCGGAGACGCGCGGTGAGCAGACCGCATTGATAGACGAAATGATTGGCAATGAGAAGGTGGTAAAAGCGTTTGGACATGAGCCGCAGGTGATGGAACAGTTTACTGAGATTAATAACCGCCTGCAAAAAGCGAGTGTCAAGGCAATCTTTTTTTCCTCACTGACCAATCCATGCACTCGTTTTGTCAATAGCCTTGTCTATGCAGGTGTGGGAATTCTCGGTGCATTTCTGGCGATAAGAGGATATATTAGTGTGGGACAACTCACAAGTTTCTTAAGCTATGCCAACCAGTATACAAAGCCATTTAATGAGATATCTGGCGTGGTGACAGAGTTGCAGACTGCATTGGCGTGTGCAGGCAGGGTATTTGAGTTTATTGAGGAGGAGCCACAAATACCAGAGCCGGACAATGCGGCGGTTCTACAGGCGCCGAAGGGCAATATTGTGATGCAGAACGTCCATTTTTCGTACAATCCTGATCAAAAGTTAATACAGAATTTTAATCTTGAAGTGAAGCCTGGTCAACGTGTGGCGATTGTAGGACCGACTGGATGCGGAAAAACAACTGTCATAAATCTGCTAATGCGGTTCTATGATGTTAATAGCGGAAGTATTCGAATTGATGGTATTGACATTAGAGATATGACAAGAAAAAGTCTGCGGGAGAGTTTTGGAATGGTTTTGCAGGAAACTTGGCTTCACGCAGGCACAATACGAGAAAATATTGTGATGGGAAAACCAAATGCCACCGACGACGAGGTGATTGCAGCGGCGAAAGCGGCACATGCGCACAGTTTTATCAAACGATTGCCAATGGGATATGACACAGTGATTACGGAGGATGGCGGCAGTCTCTCACAGGGACAAAAACAGCTTCTGTGTATTACCCGCGTAATGCTTTGTCTTCCGCCAATGTTAATTCTTGATGAGGCGACTTCCTCCATTGATACACGCACTGAAATAAAAATTTCACAGGCATTCAACACGATGATGAAGGGAAGAACAAGTTTTATTGTGGCACACAGGCTTTCTACGATTCGAGAGGCGGATATTATTCTTGTCATGAAAGATGGAAATATTATTGAACAGGGAAATCATGAAACTCTTTTAAATAAGGAAGGCGGATTTTATGCGAAGCTATACAATAGTCAATTTGAAGGTAACAGTTCAGCCATGTAGAATTGATTGTGCAAATTGTATGTGGGAGCTTGCTCACTAAGGATAATTTGTACAATTAATTCTATAGGTCGGGCGCCCATCATAAAATAAGTCGCCAGCAAAGACCTAATATCATTGGTGAAAATGTACATTCTGTCAACTTATGAATGGCATGGTTGGACTGTAACATTTGAAGCGACACCAAGCAGTGTAAATGGCTAGTACAGCATTGCGCACTGTTTGACAAAGTAGCAGTGCAGAAAAAGGAGATTGGAAAAATGATAAATAATTTTCTGAATGTATCAGATTATGCAATTCTGGGTTTTGTGGGTGTAGCCTTCGCATATCTGTTGACCAGCTTTCTGCTGGCGGTTGGAATGAATAAACTTCCAAGAGATCATGGGCGGGAATTTGCCCATGATGGTGGTCTTTCTGCGGGCAAACCGCGCGGTGCAGGATTTGTCTTTATCCTTGTGTTTGTGCTGGCTGCGCTTGTATTTGGAAATGCGGATAGAGAGATGATAATCTACTTGATTTTGACGGTTTCTGCAATGATGACAGGATATCTTGACGACTGTTCAAAAGTGTCTTGGGGAGAATTGCGCAAAGGGCTTTTGGATCTTTTGATTGCAATTATGACTGCGATTACTGTGGTAAATTTTAATGGAAGTGATGTTACGATTGCACTGACGGGGCAGGTTATTGAATTTCCGCCTGTAGTATATGGAGTGCTTGCAGTAATTTTGGTATGGGGTTCTATCAATGTGACAAACTGTGCGGATGGGGTGGATGGTCTGTCTGGTACACTGACCAGTATCACATTGTTTACGATTTATATGATTATGAATAGAACAGGAGCAGCACCACAATTTTCTTATACTATTTTGCTATTTATTGCCTGCATTCTGGGCTATCTATGGTTTAATGCAACACCGAGCCGTCTCTTGATGGGAGATGCTGGGTCGCGCGCGATGGGGCTTTTTATTGCGGTATCCATTATGAAGACAGGAAGGCCATTTTTATATTTTCTTGTGGCTTTTGTGCTGATGGTGGACGGCGGGATAGGGCTTGTGAAGGTATCGCTTTTGCGTTTCCTGAAGATAAAAATACTCACCAAGACACGCACGCCGCTTCACGATCATGTGCGTAAAAATATGGGGTGGTCCAACGCTCAGACAGTATTTAAGTTTGCAATTATACAGATTATGATATCGGTGGCGGTAGTGTGGTTGACCGTGTTTTAGGGCTGTCTTTGACAGCTCTTTTCCTTTTTACGCACATGGGCACCCAAAGGAAGTGTGTTAACAAAGCTGATGGGGACCGGCACGTAGGGGAAGAAAAATCTTTCCTGCTCGATTGCGCAGATTCGTGCAGAGAAATTGTATACAATTGTGCAAAAAATTTGAATTTTATAAAAATTTGGTGAAATTTATATGTGACAAATATAAATAATAGGTGTACAATGGTATCGAATATACTGATAAAAAATAGAAGGGAATTATACAGGTGAGATTGAGAAATGTAACTGGTTCGCGGGAAGTGATCGCGGGGAGCCGCTTTGTGGTGCAGGACCCCACTGCACAAAAGGGAAAATGGAGCGTACTATTTGGAAATCAAAATCCGATACACATTGAGATTGGAATGGGAAAAGGACGCTTTCTAATGGCGCTTGCTGCTTTAAACCCGGATATAAATTTTATTGGGATTGAGAAATACTCTACTGTATTACTGCGTGCAATTCAGAAGATGGAGGTGCAAGAGCTTCCAAATTTACGGTTTATTCGCATGGAGGCAGAAGAACTCTGTGCGGTGTTTGGACGCGGTGAGATTGCGCAGATTTACTTAAATTTTTCAGATCCTTGGCCGAAGGACAGACATGCAAAAAGGCGTTTGCCATCACGGCAGTTTCTTGCGCGCTATCATGAGATTTTGGCTCCAGATGGGCAAATTGCGTTTAAGACAGACAATCTGGATCTGTTTGAGTTTGCACTTGCGGAGGTCGATGTTGCGGGCTGGAAGATTGCGGCGATGACAAGAGACTTGCATCATGACGAAACAATGTCCGCCGGAAATATTATGACGGAGTATGAGGAAAAATTTTCAGTAATGGGCAATCCTATTTATAAGTGTATTATTTATCGATAAAAGGAGGCGAAGAAATGTTTGTCTTGTTTTTTCTGCTGTGGATTGTATTTAACGGACAGATTACTTTGGAGATTGTGCTGTTTGGATTGGTGATTTCAGCGGCACTGTACTGGTTTATCTGCCGGTTTATGGAGTATAGTTTTCAGCGGGAGCTTGCCTATCTGAAAAAAGGTGGTTATCTGATACAGTATCTGTATTATCTTTTAAAGGAGATTGTGAAGGCAAATTTTGCGACAATAAAACTAATCTGTTCTGCAGGCAGAGTGGTGGAGCCAGCAGTTATTGTGTTTGAGATATCCTTTAAGACAGATACAGCGCGATTTTTGCTTGCAAATTCAATTACACTAACACCCGGGACGATCACGGTTGCGGTGGATGGGGACAAGTTTATTGTGCACTGTCTGGACAAGACATTGGCGGAAGGGATAGAATCTTCTGTCTTTGTGCGACTTTTAGAAAAAATTGAGGCATGACTTGGCCATATTCGATTGGAAAGGATAGGAACCTATGAACAGTGGAAATGTTGCGTTGGAAACAGCGTTTGAGATTGTTATGACGGTTTTCCCAGTTATATTGGCGCTGATGGTGTTTCTGTGTCTAATAAGGGCAATCAAGGGACCGCGCATTGCGGATCGCATTGTGGCAATTAATATGATGGGAACACTTACAATGGTGATTATTGCCATTCTTGCAGTAAAAATGAACGAGGGATATCTTGTGGATATCTGCATTATCTACGCTATGATTTCATTTTTGGCGGTAACTCTTTTGTCAAAAGTATATATGGGTGTGTATGCTGAGCGCAAAAAGAAGGAGGCGGAAAAACATGACAGCACTACTTTGGATTAGATTTTTTGTGGGAATCACTCTGCTGTTGTGTGGCATTGTGGTATTTGGAATTGAATTGTTTGGAGTGTTTCGTTTTGGTTATGTCTTAAATAGAATGCATGCGGCGGCACTGGGGGATACTCTTGGCATTGCGCTGAGTATGGGAGGCCTTATTGTTCTGTGTGGTTTAAATTTTATAGCACTCAAAATGATTTTGGTAGTAATTTTTTTGTGGTTTGCCTCTCCTGTATCGTCTCATATGCTCGCGCGTTTTGAGGTGGCGACAAACGAAGAACTTATTAAAGAATGTGATGTGGAGGCGCTTTCAGAAGAAAAGTAGAACAGGAGGGAATAAAGGTATGCAGGTATTTCAGATTGTATTGTTTCTATTTCTGATTGTGTGTGCAATTTCAGTGAGCTTTTCCAGAAATCTGCTCAATTCAATTATAATTTTTATGTCCTACAGTTTAATTATGTCTATTATATGGATTTTGTTGGAATCGCCAGACCTTGCAATTACAGAAGCAGCAGTTGGAGCGGGGATTACAAGTATTTTGTTTTTTGTCACACTCAAAAAAATCCATGCGATTGTGGCGATTGATAAGGACAAAGAAGATGTTATAGATAAGAAGGGGGGAACAAAATGAGCCGTCTATTATCTGAGGAAGAATACCGCAAGACAACAGCATTTAAAATCAAGCGCTGGTATCGCGGTGAAAAAGACCCTTATGTTGGCACTGTGGAATTAAAGCCGCAAACACCCTTTGCGGAGGATATCAATACCATGAAACACCGCGTCCACGACGAGGCAATTTTAAGAAGAAAGATTTATGATATTGAACACAATCGGAAGCTTCAGATTTTTTCTAAATTTTATCGGGTTGTCTCGGTACTGTTTGTGTTTATGTTGATTGCAATCTTACTGTATATGGTATCCTATTTGCCTCCTGTGGGAAATGCAGCAAATCCAGACAACAATGAGGTTGCCACCAAGTATATTGAAGATGCCATGAAAGATACAGGGGCGGTCAATATTGTCACAGGCATGATTTTGGATTATCGTGCTTTTGATACGCTTGGCGAGTCCAACGTGCTGTTTATTGCGACATGCACAGTGCTGATTCTACTGCGGGTTGACAACCGGTCAAAGAAGGAGGAAGAGGAGGCGAACGACCGTCTCTATGAGCCGAAAAACGATATTATTTTGCAGAAAGTTGCTTTTTTTCTTGTTCCAATGATTATTATCTTTGGTATCTATGTGATTTTAAATGGGCATTTGTCACCAGGTGGAGGCTTTTCCGGCGGTGCAATTATTGGATCGGGATTGATTTTATATGTCAATGCTTTTGGTTTTAAAAAGATTGAGCGCTTTTTTACACAGAAGACGTATAAATGGATTTGTTTTGTGGCACTGTTGTTTTACTGCCTTGCAAAAACGTATTCCTTTTATTGTGGAGCGCATCATCTTGAAACGGGGATTCCGCTGGGAACACCGGGAGCAATCTTAAGTTCTGGTTTGATTTTGCCACTCAATATCTGTGTTGGCATGGTGGTTGCCTGTACAATGTATGCATTCTATGCCATGTTTCGCAAAGGAGGGTTTTAAAAATGGGGGGAAATCTGTTTGCAAATTATGGGGAAGCAGTTGCCATGATTTTGTTTGGCATTGGATTTTCCAATCTTCTCCTACAGAAAAACCTGATTAAGAAAATAATTGGTCTGAATATAATGGACACAGCGACCTACCTTTTTCTTGCAGAAAAAGGGTATATTGCTGGAAGAGTGGCACCGATAGTTGTCAATGGGAACACCAGTGCGGAAATGTATATTAATCCCGTTCCAAGCGGTCTTGTGCTAACAGGTATTGTTGTGTCTGTATCAGTGACAGCACTGATGCTCTCGCTTACAATCCGGCTTTATAGAAGATATCATACGCTGGATATGGATGAGATCTCAACTATACTTAAGAAGGAGGACCAGTGATGGACTTTATACAGAATTTCCCGTTTTTTAGCATTCTACTGTCACTTGGTTCCGGTGTCTTGACATCAATAATGAGTAAGCGGGTAGCCCGTCTGTGGAACACGCTTATTTTGGTTGTGATTACTGTGATGTCAGCAGTATTGTTTATATATATGTTGGAGATGCAAAAACCCTATACCTTTATGATGGGACATTTTCCTGCGCCTTGGGGAAATGAGATTCGGGCAGGAGTGCTTGAGGCTGGAATGGCACTCTTTTTCTGTATGATTATGCTGCTCTCTCTCATAGGCGGGCAGGAACATCTCAATCAGGAGGTTGAGGATACTAAAATTAATCTCTATTATATTATGGTCAATTTGCTTTTGAGTTCTTTGCTTGCACTAATCTACACAAATGACCTCTTTACAGCGTATGTCTTTGTGGAAATCAATACAATCAGTGCGTGCGGTCTAATTATGATTACGCAGAGTGGGCGGACGATTGAGGCGGCGACACGCTACATGATTATGGCTTCTCTCGGTTCAGGTCTGCTTTTGATGGGGCTTTGCGTTCTGTATGATATCACAGGGCATCTGCTAATGAGCAATATGAAAGAGAGCATTGCGTATGTCTATGCACAGGGAACTTATAATATTCCACTCATTGCTTCTATTGGCATGGTGGTGGTTGGTCTTGCCATCAAAAGTGCGCTCTATCCATTTCACACATGGCTTCCTGACGCATATGGATATTCGACGGTTTCGAGCGCGGCAATTTTGTCAAGTCTTGTGTCAAAAGGATATATTTTTCTGTTAATCAAGATTTTTTTCCGTGTGGTTGGTTTTGAGATTATTGTGAATACAAAGATTGTTAATATCTTGTTTGTGTTTGGTCTTCTCGGTATGATTATGGGATCAGTCAACGCAATTTTGGAAAATGATATCCGGCGTATGATTGCTTTTTCATCGGTTGCTCAGATTGGATATATTTATATGGGATTTGGACTTGGGACAACAATGGGGATTGTGGCAAGTATTTTTCACATTTTATCACACGCCTCAACAAAATCGCTTTTGTTTGTTGCGGGGGCTGGACTTACAGATGCTTCTGGGGGAAGTAAGAAATTTGCTGATCTGACAGGCAGTGGTTTTCGCAATCCTATGGCGGGGATAGCGTTCACAATCGGTGCCTGCTCCATGGTAGGAATCCCGTTGTTTTCAGGGTTTATCAGCAAGATGCAGTTTGCGGAGGCAGCGGTGCAAAACAGTCTGCAAAAAATGCTTCCAACGCTAATCTGTCTGGCGATCAGCACTGTACTCAATGCCATTTACTTTATGAAGACGGTCATACGTATCTATACGCCAGCGGGCAAAATGGTGAAAAAAACACAGGCGGGGGAGGCGACAATGATTGGTATTAGAGAGCATACATTGTACAATGCCGCATTGGTGTTTATGATTCTGTTGAATGTTGTCCTTGGGTGTTGCTCTCAGCCAATTGTAGATTGGATTACCGATGGTCTAGCGATGTTTGGATAAGGGAGGATTGCAATGAATTACATGATTTTGGTTTCGGTTGTCCTGCCCGTCCTAGTGGGATTTATTTTGCTTTTTTTGCCAGAGCGTGTATTGGAGAACAGACAGCATCTTTTAAAAGTGACAGGCGTGTCTTTTTTGGTGTGTGCACTTGTGGCAGTTTATACAATGAGCGGCGCGGCGGGGAACAGGCTGGTCTTATTTAACCTTGTTGATAAGATTCCAGTGTATTTTGCAATAGACAGTCTGGGCACACTTTTTGCAGGAATTGTCATTTTTATATTTTTGCTGGCAGGATGTTTTTCATTTGTCTATATGGCACACGAGCGGAATGAAAAGAGATATTATAGCTTTTATCTAATAACATTTGGTGTGCTGATGGGGCTGTGCTTTGCGGGAAATCTTGTGACACTCTATCTTTTTTATGAGTTTATGACACTTGCTTCTATGCCATTAGTGCTTCATTCCGGCACAAAAGAGGCTGTTATGGCTGGTTTAAAGTATTTATTTTACTCTTTTTGTGGCGCATATATGGCATTGTTTGGCATTTATTTTCTATATCAGTATGCCTTGATGTCTGAGGAGTCTGCCTCTGGAGCTTTGGGGATTGCACAGTACAGTGAGACAGCGCATATGATGGGGTTTGTAGTGGGTGGTTGGCTAGATACAGAAGTTGTTGCGCTGTCAGGAAATACTGGAATGTGCCTTGTTGCAGTATTTTTAATGATTGTGGGATTTGGCGTGAAAGCGGGATGTTTTCCATTTCATGCATGGCTTCCAACAGCGCACCCTGTTGCACCTGCACCGGCTTCCGCATTTCTGTCTGGTATTATTGTAAAGGGTGGTGTCTTCGCATTGATTCGAACCGTGTATTATTGCGTTGGCGCAGAGTTTTTGCGCGGTACTTGGGTGCAGATGGTCTGGGGCATTCTTGCTGTAGTGACGCTTGTGATGGGGTCAGTGCTTGCATTTAAGGAGCGAGTGCTTAAAAAACGTCTTGCTTACTCGACAGTTTCTAATCTTTCGTATATACTGTTGGGATTGTCCATGTTAAATTTGACTGCATTTACAGGGAGTCTATTACATGTGATATTTCATGCGGTCATAAAAAGCGCGCTGTTTCTCTTTGCAGGGGCGTTAATTTTTGTAACAGGACGGACGAAAGTCAATGAATATATGGGACTTGGCAAAAAAATGCCAATTCTTTTCGGGAGTTATACAATTGTGTCGCTAGGATTAATTGGCATTCCGCCGACAAGCGGTGTGGTAAGCAAATGGTATCTGGCGACAGGGTGCCTTGAGAGTGATCTGACAGGACTTTCTTGGATTGGTCCGGCCGCACTGTTAGTCTCAGCGCTTTTGACAGCGGGATATTTGCTTCCAATCAGTATCCGTGCTTTTTTAAAAGAACCTGACTATGAGGTGATGCGCAATGACTACAAGGAGCCGCATCTGTTAATGCTAATACCAATTGCACTACTTGCAATAATTACATTTGTGTTTGGGTTATATCCTGTGCCTTTGATTCAATGGATACAAAACGGAATTGCCGCTGGATTATTTTAGAAGGAGGTAGAATATCATGATTTTTGGTTTGATGCTTACGGTGATACTGCTTCCTTTTGCGGGTGGTATATTGTTGCAGATAATAAAGTTTAAGAACAAGCGAAACAAAGAGTGTTATATTTTTATGTATGTGCTCTTCAATACATTATTGACTTATGTACTGCTATCGCATGGTCCGACAGAGTTGATTCGTGTGATTAATTTTGCTGGGGCAAAACTTGATTTTTCGTTTAAAATAGATGGCATGAGTATGGTGTTTGCAGGATTGGTATCGACGCTCTGGCCACTTGCCACTCTGTATTCCTTTCCATATATGGAACATGAACACAATGGGCGCGTTCACGAAAATATATTTTATATGTTTTACACAGCGACTTACGGTGTGACTCTTGGCATCGCTATGTCAGGAAATATGTTGACAATGTACTGTTTTTACGAGTTGCTTACACTGGTGACAGTTCCGCTGGTAATGCATACCTTGACTAGAGAGGCTGTCCATGCAAGCCGCAAGTATTTTTATTATTCGCTTGGCGGCGCAGCTTTTGCATTTATTGGCTTAATTTTTCTGGTGGTTTATGGGGATAGCCTTGCATTTACCTATGGCGGCGTACTAAACTCATCACAGACAGATGACAAGAAAGATTTGTTGTTGTTGATATATGTATTGGCGTTTATGGGATTTGGCGTGAAGGCCGCTGTCTGTCCTTTTAATGCGTGGCTTCCGCAGGCGGGCGTGGCACCGACGCCTGTCACAGCACTTTTACATGCAGTGGCAGTGGTAAAATCAGGTGCATTTGCAATTATGCGTCTGACATATTATAGTTTTGGCACAGATTTTTTGCGGGGAACATGGGCACAGCATCTTCTTTTGTGTATTGTAATCTTTACAATTGTGTATGGATGCAGCATGGCTGTAAAGGAGACACACATTAAGCGCAGACTTGCTTTTTCGACAATTTCTAATCTGTCGTATATACTATTTGGCGTTCTGATTATGACGCCGCTTGGTCTTGTTGGTGCATTGTGTCATATGGTGTTTCATGGTGCCATGAAGATTTGTTCCTTTTTCTGTGCAGGTGCAATGATCACACAGGCGCATGTGAATTATGTGTATGAGACGGACGGATTGGCGAAAAAAATGCCAAGAATAGTTGCAATTTTTACAATCTCTTCGTTTGCGCTAATGGGAGTGCCAGGGCTTTGTGGCTTTGTGTCGAAATGGCATCTTGCGAAAGCTGCCTTTGCAAGTGGTGATATACTGATAATTGCAGGAGTGGGAGGGCTTTTAATCTCGGCGCTGCTCACAGCAATTTATATGCTTAGTATTGTGATTCGCGCATATTTTCCGGGAAATGATTTCGACTATGAAAAGCTGCCAAGTGAGATTTATGACCCCGACTGGCGCATGGTGTTTCCACTGTTTTTGTTTGTGGCTGCAATGGTGGTCATTGGTGTGTACAGCACGCCGCTTGTAAATTTTTTTACAAGCGTGGCAGGCGGCCAAATTTAGGGAGGGATGTTGCAAAATGAGAAATACTTTTGGGGCTGTTTTCTTTCCCTTTGTGATGTGTGTGGTGTTCTGGCTGATATGCCGTTCAAAATCAAAGGGGAAAAAAGCCGTAGCACTCATAATGATTTTTGCCACTGCGGTTGAATTAATCGCTGCATTGAGTCTAATGTACTTTGATTTGCGGGGAATGTCCTCTGGTATCTGCAAAGTTGCCGGTGTAGGTGGTCTTGGACTGCATTTTATGTACACAGGATTTCGCGGTGTGTTTGGAGTGGTGACTGCTTTTGCCTGGTTTATAACAGCGCTGTTTTCATACACATTTATGAAAGATGACACGAATGTCATAAGATACGATATCTGTAATCTGCTGACGCTCGGTGCAACAATGGGTATCTTTTATGCTGCGGACTTGTTTACTCTGTTTTTTTTCTTTGAAATGATGTCCTTCACTTCTTTTCTGTGGGTGGCACATAGGCAGACGCGCAGTTCATTGTACGCGGCAGGAACGTATCTTGGCATTGCGATTGCGGGTGGTATGGCAATTTTAATGGGTCTTTTTATCGTGTATGAAAGGCTTGGAACACTCTATTTCGACGAGATGTATGGACATGCTGTAGAGTTGATGCAGCGCGGTGCAAATCTCGGGTGGCTTTTTGTAGCGGCGGGCTGTATGTTTGTGGGGTTTGGCGCGAAGGCAGGCGCCTTTCCTGTGCATGTGTGGCTTCCTGATTCGTACACGGAGGCGCCAGCACCTGCAACAGCGTTGCTTTCGGCGGTGTTGAGTAAGACAGGAATATTTGGCATTTTGCTGTTGACGCTGGATGTGCTGCCAACCCAAGGCGGCTGGGGGGCATTTTTGCTGATTGTCGGTGTGGCTACAATGACTGTGGGCGGTATTCGCGGAGTAATGTGTGGCAATCTCAAGACAACGCTTGCCTATTCTTCTATGTCGCAGATTGGATTTATTTTGACAGGTGTCGGAATGCAGTCACTTTTGGCAGAGCTTTTGACAGCGTTCGCCAGTGCAGGATATGCGGACAGTGCGGAGGTTTCAGAGATTGTCACTGTTTTTGGTATGGCGATAAACGGAACATTTCTTCACATGTTGAATCATTCGCTTGTAAAGCTAATTTTGTTTATGGCAGCAGGTGTGATTTTTACGCATGTGGGCAGTTATGATTTAAATCAAGTGCGCGGTTTTGGGCATAGAAAACCATTTTTGCTGGTAACATTTGTGCTTGCAGCGGCAGGTGTGGGGGGCATTCCGCTCCTGAATGGTTATGTGAGCAAGACCCTTTTGCATGAAAGTATTGTTAAGTATGGAAAGCTGATTTCACTTGCGGCGGTGAATGGCGCAGTGATGGCTGCCACACCAATGATGATAAAAGTTTCGGAGGTATTGTTCTTGTTCTCTGGCGGACTGACAGTTGCCTATATGACAAAACTTTTTATTGTGCTGTTCATAGAGAAAAACAGAGATAAAAAGGTGCAGGAATCCTATGATGCGAAAAAGAATTATATGCCTGTGCTGACAAAAGTGGCAATTGGCGTCTGTGCGCTGCCAATTCCACTGATTGGAATTCTGCCGAATCTGGTTGCAAAACCAGTCGCAGAATATGGATTGGTACAGTTTGGATTAAGTGCACTGTTAGAGCACCATCAGGAGAACATGCACTATTATTCTATGGAAAATCTTTCCGGGGCGTTGGTTTCTATTGTTGTTGGTGTGATTGTATATTTGCTGGTTGTGCGATTTTGGATGCTGGGCAGGCGCTTTTCCAAAAACCACGAAAAAGGATATCATGAACTCTTTCCGGCATGGCTCAACCTAGAAAAATATGTATATAGAGCAGTGCTTTATACGGCCATGCCGTTTGTATTAGGGATTGCTGCAAGGATTTTGGACAGCATTGTGGATACCATTGTTGTATTGCTTCGGAAGACTGTTTATCGTGACCGTGCATTGCCTTATGAACTGCCTGAGGGGAATTATATCACGCACACTATCGGGCTAAGTATGGAGCGTGTTCGGCTGTTGTATTACACAGTGATGCGAAAAGAAGGCTACACGCCCAAAAATTATGCGCATAAATTTGCAATGAAGAGCATTGAGCTTTTTGAGAATTTTCATATTATAGAACGCAGTTTATCATTTGGACTGTTTATGTTCTGTGTGGGACTTGTGTTGACTATGATTTATCTGTTGGTAGTGAATTAAGGAACTACTAAAATTTTTGGACTTAAAAATTATATTTTGTGATGTAAAATATACCAGATGATTCAAGGGAAATGAATTGTCTGGTATTTTTTTGCGCAGAGATTGACATATATAGATTATCGATATATAATAATATGCATAATATATAGATTGTCTATATATAAAGCTGATTCACTGTTTAAAGGAATTGTATTGTTATTTTGCAACAGTTCCAAAAAGAAAGGAGTATTGATTACAATGGACAAATCATTAATATCAGGAAGCACTTCTATGTTGATTTTACGCTTATTGGAAGACAGGGACATGTATGGTTATGAGATGATTGAGACGCTTGAGACAAAGTCAAACAATGTGTTTACTTTGAAGGCAGGGACGCTTTATCCCCTTCTGCACACGCTTGAGGAGAAAAATTATTTAACTTCCTATGAGAGTGAAGCAAATGGAAAAATACGTAAGTACTACAGCATTACAAAGGGTGGCAAAAAATATTTGAAGTCCAAAAAGGAGGAGTGGCAGGAGTACCAGACAGCAGTTTTAAATGTATTAGGCATGGTGTGATTAAAGGAGGTAAATAACATGGAGGAATTTATAAAAATATTAACAGAACAAATCCGTTGTGTCAGGGCGCGGGAAGGTATCGCACAGGAGATTTCTAATCATATTCTTGATCAGACAGAAGCATTTGAACAAAAGGGTATGAGTCATGAGCAGGCACTGGAGCGCGCAGTACAGGAAATGGGAGATCCTGTGGAGATTGGACTTTCTATGGACCGAATCCATCGGCCACAGATTGATTGGAAAATGATGTTGATTACATTTCTTTTAAGTATTGTAGGGCTTGTATGTATGATGCCAATGTTTGGTGTAACCTATGTGATTTCCAGACAGTTACTATTTACACTTGCAGGCTTTGGTGTTATTGCTGCGGTCTGTTTATTAGATTATAGTGTGTTGGGGCGCACAGGGATTGCAGCGGGAATTGTTTTGACAGTTGTTTTTTTAATAGGCAAGCGATACTATTTTCAAACGATAAATGGGCGTACACCAGCAATGTCGATTTTGGTATATTTGTATGTGCCTGTGTTTGCAGGAATTTTATATCAACTGCGCAAAAAAGGCTTTAAAACGGTGTTTTTGGTAGCAGGGATTATTGGATTTACCTGTGTGATGGCATTGTATTTGTCAAGCAGTTTAATGGTGGCAGGCAATCTTTTTCTGTGTATGATAATTCTGCTTGTTGCAGCAGTTATAAAAGGAATGTTTGGCAAGAATAAAACATATATGACTGCGTTTATCGCAGTTGTAGTGACGTTACCAACAATATTTTGGGGCTGGTTATTATGGTCAAATAAATATTCCTTTCGCGTTCAGCGGCTTACTGCATTTTTTAATCGAGGAAAATATCAAGAGGCAGAAGGATATTACTACAAAATAATTCGAGATGTTCTGAACAGTTCTAAATGGGTAGGAACTGGGAATAATGCGTATTTTGAAGAACTTTTGTTCCCGGGGCTTAAAGAAGGAGAATTTCTGCCATTGACCATTATCTATTATTTTGGTTTTATTGTTGGCATTGTGCTTTTGATTTTATTGGCAGTATTTATTCTATGTGCGATAAATATTGTGCATCGTCAGAAAAATCAGCTTGGTGCTTTGGTATCCCTGGCATGTTTTTTGGTACTTGCTGTCAATTGTGTTGAAGGAATTTTAATTAGTGTTGGATTGTTTCCGGTTACGACTGCCGCAATTCCATTTCTGACGCGTGGAGGCAGCACTGCGCTTGTCTATGCAGTACTGATCGGGCTGCTTTTAAGTGTCCACCGCCGTGAAAAGATAGTTAGTTACTGTTCAGTTGTCAACAAAAGTAGTGAAAAACGTGCGTCAAATTGATACCCTTTACCAACTTGTGTGCAATATTTGTTATAATTTACACCTAAACTTTATTCTTTATGAGGGAGAACGCTTTCCAATCCGACCGACGGATAAAAATGAGAACTGCAGGATAAAGCGTAACAATCCGCCTGCTATTGATTATTCAAAGATCGGGGGTGAGTGCTGATGTTCCGTTCTTACTATGGACTGTCGTTTAATCCTTTTGATAAACAAATGTGCCGTGAAAAAGACCGCTTCCTTTCTAAGGATATCTCCGAGATGATGAACCGGCTTGATTATCTTAAAGATACAAGGGGGATCGGCGTTTTTACTGCCCGGTCGGGCATGGGAAAGTCCTTTGGTCTGCGCTGCTTTGCAAAAAGCCTTAACCCCAGCCTGTACCACATGGAATATATCTTCTCCACCGTGAGCGTCATGGAGTTTTACCGCCAGCTCTGCGCTGTCCTGGGCGTGGAGGGCAGGGGCGGAAAGCTGGGAATGTTCCGCGCCATACAGGAGCAGATCCTCTGCCTCTATTATGAAAAGAAACAGCCGCTGCTGGTCGTGGACAAGGCACAGTACCTTTCCACAGGCATCCTTGAGGACATCAAGATGTTCATGAATTACAATTATGATTCCGTCAACTGCTTTACGCTGGTCCTGTGCGGCGAACCGCACCTGAACAGCCCGAGGATCACCGTGCATGATAACTTTAACGGCTTCACGGACGCAGAAGTGGCACAGTATGTGCTCCACAAGCTTTTCTGTGTGGGAGGTTCCGCCAGCATCATCGACCAGGCAGCCCTTTGTGCTGTACACAGCCATTTCCAGGGAAACCCGCGCCTGGTGGACAACCTGATGACCGATGCACTGGCGCTGGGGGCTCAGATGGAGAAAAAGAGCATTGACACAGAGGTTATCCTGGCCGCGGTCAGCAACCAGAATCTTTCTTAGGAGGTCATTGTTTATGAAATACACATGTATCCTAGAAAACGATGCTGGGTGTGAGACTTGGGAAGCCGAAGTCTGTCTGCTCAAAGCATCCAGGACAGGACGGCAGTATGAAGCGGAGATTGAAGGACGCGGGACTTATTTCCATATCCTTACCGGACAGCATAAATATGGGGATTACCTGTGTATCCCCACCCATGATGTGGGAGGCGAGCTGTCCAGACTCTCTGACTTTTTCTGGAACAGGGAGCGGATCAGCAGGCTGATGAAAGAAGAGGATGCCGTGACAGTCACCACCAGACTCATGTATCTTGAAACGCTTATAAAAAATAAGGCATCTAACGGATCCCCTGACCGGATGCCATAGACGGACCATGATTTCCATGAAGGAAGATTTGCCGTCCAACAATAAAAAACGTTGCAAATAGAATATTCATCTGTCTGTTTCGATTGGATACTGCTCACCATATCAATTGTTCTTTTGCAACCGGAATCATATTGTTTATATTGATAACCGCATAGTCTTTTATTTTGATAAAATCTACACTTTTTTTCATTTTCTTGTGTTTGAACTTAAACGAAGACAATGGTGCAAAATAATAAAATCCGTTAATCTCCAAAACAGTTCCTATATATTTTCGTCCGAACGATCCGCCTTCATGCAAAAATAAATGTTCCTGATATTGACTCAAGTATTTTATGTAGGCATCTTTCACGTCATATATTTTAATATTGTTTTTCATAATACTTCTTTGTCCGTTTACAGAAAAGGCAGAGACTTAAACAGTCCCTGCCATCTGTTAACTCGCTCACTTATAAGGCTGTGCATCACCTACTATATTTAATATACACTATTTCTGATTAATTACAACTTATTTTATGATTTTTTCAGAAGTAATAGTTCAGCCTAGGACTTTGCATTTGCTACAAAGTCCATAAAATAACATGGTGGCCGAAATGCATAAAGCCATCACGAAGTGGTTTTGCACGGCTTGATGCTTGTAACAGGAAGCTGAAGGCTGAACTGTTACGGAAACAGAATGTTAAATTATATTCGAATTGAAGTGTGTTTTGTTTCATGTTATAATAAATTCCATATATTAAATCAATAAGGAATGAGAACATGGAACAAAGTTTAAAAAAATATGTGACGACATGGGGAAACGCGATTTCAATTGCGGACAGGCGCCCAGAAAATTATGCAAAGGACTTGACATTGCGCTATCCAATTCGACCGATGTTCGACGGTGATAATATCAAAATTACCCTTGACAATTTCTGCGGTACAGAACCCGTGACAATAACGCGTGTGTTTGTAGCAGACAGTGCGGACTCCGAGAGAGAGATTGTGGAGGAGACCAGCACATCTGTCACATTTTCTGGCAGCAGTAGTGTAAGCATACCAGCAGGAGAGGCAGTTATAAGTGATGCAATTTATTTTCCTGTTAAACGTGGAAATGACATTAGTGTCAGTTTATATCTTGGCGAATTTACACAGATGCGCTCTGCGGTGCTGATTACAGGCCCACTTTCCAAGGGATATTATGCGGTGGGAGACTTTGCACGGCGCAGTGTGTTGCCATTAGATTTTACAAGAAATACAAATTGGTTTTATTTTTTGAGTAATGTGGAAATATATACAGAGAGCACAAACAGGGCAGTGATTTGCTATGGGGATAGTATTACCTCGCAGGCATGGCCTGATTATTTGACGTTGCGGCTATTTCAGGAGGAGATTTCACACACGGCAATTGTGCGTCGTGCTGCGAGTGGAACGCGCATATTGCGGCAGTATGAAAATATCACTTATGATTCTTATGGATTAAAAGGTTCCATTCGATTTCCAAGGGAGGCAAAAGTCAGCGGTGCGGACAGTATTATTATACAACATGGAATTAATGATATTATTCATCCAGTGGGGACTGAGGCCAATCCATTCCGGCCGTGGAGCGATTTGCCAACGGCTGATGATCTGATACAGGGATTGCAGCAATATATTGTGCAGGCGAAAGAATATGGGCTTGAGGTATATATAGGAACTTTGCTTCCAATCTTTGGCTGGCGAACCTATGAGCCATTTCGAGATGAACTTCGCTGTGCAGTCAATGAGTGGATACGGACGACAACAGAAATTAAAGGCTGCATTGACTTTGACAAAGCGCTTTGTGACAGTGCGAATCCGGCTGCTTTTGCAAAGGAGTATGACAGTGGAGATCATTTGCATCCGTCTCTAACAGCGTATGAGCGCATGGCGGCAGAAGTGCCAGAAACACTTTTAAGGTTATACAAGGAGATATAAAGATGCCCACATTACTATTTATCAATGCATGTGTGCGTGGCAGAGATTCAAGAACACTGGCTCTGGCAGAGCATTTACTTGCATGTATCAAGGAAGTAAACAGCCATGATATGGCATTCCAAATAGAAGAGATTCGTCTTTCCACAGAAAATTTGCTTCCACTAAACTATGAACGACTTTTGCGCAGAGAGGAACTTCTAACGGCTGGTCAACTTGGGGATTCCATGTTTGACTATGCCAATGCGGTTGCGCAGGCGGATATGCTGGTAATTGCGGCACCTTACTGGGATATGTCATTTCCAGCTTCTCTAAAAATATTTTTTGAGATGGCAAGTGTAGATGGAATTACATTTACATATGCCGAGGACAGCACGCCTGTTGGGCTGAGTGTGGCGGAGGACATGTATTATGTGACGACTAGCGGAGGTTATATTGGCGACTGTAATTTTGGGTTTGAGTATGCCAGTGCACTCTGCAAACTTTATGGAATACAGAACACACATTTTATTAGTGCGCAGGGATTGGACCTAGATGGAGCAGATGTGCAGGCGATTTTAGAGGAAGCCTGCAACGGGGAGATACAACATTATTGATGGAGGTGGCATTGTGGAATCAGTGGAGGAACTTGCAGCGAAAGTTTGGAGACTGTCGCGTGACAGTCTTTTGATTCATCTGCGTTTTCTTGATGTGGCGCTCTCCGAACTGGAATTTCGGGCACAGTCGGGAATCGGACAAGTTTTGTGTGATATGAGCACGCCGAGAGCGGTAATCGTTTTTTATGACCCACAAGTGCTGCTGCGGCTTTACAAGACCAATCCAAACAATGTGACAAGACTGCATTTACATATACTGTTACATTGTATTTTCGGCCATTCGTATAAGTATAACAAGGTGGAGCAGGAATTGTGGAATATTGCGGCAGATATGGCAGTGGAAAATGCGGCTCTAGGGTTGCAAATTTCTGGACTTGAGACAGAGCATGACAGGGAGCGCCGAGAGATACTTGAACAGTGGAGGAAGCGTGCAGGGGCGTTAACTGCGGATAGAATCTATAGGAAATTGAAAGAGGATAGGCTAAAAAGTGAGGAGTTGCTGACGTTGGGAAGTCTTTTTTGCCGTGATGTGCATGATGGCTGGAAACCGGCAGAGACACTTGAGATAACAGAGGCACAATGGAAAAAAATTAGTGAGCGCATTCGGGCTGAGCTGAAATCATTTTCGGGAGATAAGTCGAATGATAAGAGTCTGTTGCAAAATCTTGAGGAGGCGGTAAAGGAAACCTATGATTATGGGGATTTTCTGCGAAAATTTAGTGTGTCCGGTGAGGAAATGCAGATCAATGATGATGAATTTGACTATGTATATTATACGTATGGACTATCACTCTACGGAAATCTTCCACTGGTGGAGCCACTTGAGTATAAAGATGTCAATAAAATTAAAGAGTTTGTGGTGGCTATTGACACATCAGGTTCCTGCCGCGGAAGCGTGGTACAGGCGTTTCTAAACAAAACATATCACATACTAAAAAGCAGCGAAAATTTTTTCCGCAAAGTTAATATTCATATTTTGCAGTGTGATTCAAAAGTACGCCGTGATACCAAGATTACAAGTGATGAAGAATTTGAGCGCTTTATGCGGGAAGGGCAACTGGAAGGGTTTGGTTCCACTGATTTTCGACCGGTGTTTGACTATGTGGACAAGGCTGTGGAAAGTGGAGAATTTGAAAATCTAAAAGGGTTAATTTATTTTACGGACGGATATGGTGTGTTTCCGGCGCGGAAACCTCCACATGGTTATGATACAGCATTTGTGTTTCTGGAAGACAATTATGAGAAACCGCCGATACCGCCATGGGCAATCAAGCTTGTACTTCCGGCGGAGGAGCTTGAAGAAGAATGAAAAAGAATGAAAAAGGAAGGGAGATTGCGTGTGAATATTAAACAGGCAAAAGAGCATATTAAAAATTCTGTAAAACTGTATTTGAAAAAGGATGCGTATGGAGAGTATCGGATTCCTGTAGTGCGTCAGCGCCCTATATTTCTCTTGGGTTCTCCGGGAATAGGAAAGACTGCTATTATGGAACAGATTGCACAGGAACTAGGAATTGCGGTGGTGAGTTATTCCATGACACATCATACAAGACAGTCGGCGTTGGGGCTTCCTTTTATTACACATAAAAATTATAAAGGACTGGAATTTGATATTTCGGAATATACAATGAGTGAGATTATCGCTTCTATCTATGAGGTGATGGAACAGTCTGGTATTGAGGAAGGAATTTTATTTTTGGATGAGATTAACTGTGTATCAGAGACACTTGCACCGTCAATGTTGCAGTTTTTACAGTACAAAATTTTTGGAAAACATAAGGTTCCAGAAGGGTGGGTGATTGTTACAGCAGGAAATCCGCCCGAGTACAATAAATCCGTGCGTGAATTTGATGTGGTGACAATGGACCGCATGAAATTAGTTGAGGTGGAGGCAGATTATGCAACGTGGAAGGAATATGCATTAAAACAGGGTATACACAATGCAGTTACCACCTATCTTGACATGAAAAAGAATGATTTTTATCGTGTGGAAACAAATGTTGGCGGAAAGTCCTATGTGACGGCAAGAGGATGGGAGGATCTGTCTGCTATGATGCTTTTATGCGAGGAAGAGGGCATTGTGGTGGATGAGACGCTTGTCGCACAATACCTTCATAATGATAAGATTGTCCGAGAGTTTACAGCATATTACGAGCTGTACAATAAATATAAAAAAGATTACAAGGTGGAAGAAATTCTGGAAGGCACAAATTCCGCGCAGGTTGTGGAGCGCGCAAGAATTGCCAAATTTGACGAGCGCTTATCGCTGCTCGGAATGCTTTTAGATAAACTAGAGAGTGAGATGAAAGAAAATCTTGAAAAATCGGACTATCTAACAGACCTTATGAAGCTGCTCAAAGCAATACGGTTGTCCTACGAGAAAAAACAAGAAAAGGACGCAGATCTTTTTTTCGATATTGCCTCAATGTTGCGGGTGCAGGCGGAAAATCGCGAGAAGATAATTTGCTCTATGACCAATGCTGGTACACTGTCAAATGAGGATAAGAGAAAACACAGGGCTGTTATTCGTTTTCTAACGGAGCAGGAGAAAGCGCTTCGATTGGAAAGCAATGTGGATTCGGTGAAGGCATTTGGTCTTTTGAAGGCTGCATTTGACACAGAGACAATACAATTAAAAGAAGAAAATAGCAAGATACAAAAAAGGCTGCACAATCTGTTTGCCTTTAGCGAGGCTGCATTTATGGATGGAAATGAGGTGCTTGTGCTGGTGACAGAGTTGACAGTCAATGCTTATAGCGCACGTTTTATTGCTCTCTATGGAAGTGAGGATTATCACAGGCACAATGAGAATTTGATGCTGCATGAGCGTCAAGATGATATTATGAAGGAGATTGACGCGTTGGAATTGTAGGATGTGTGCATCATATGATACTGTGTGACAGTCTTTTTGAATGCAACATATACTGACAGTTAAAAAGACTGACCGCCAGCATAAGGTGATGCGCACAGCCGCATAAGGAAGTATGCCGCTTCGCGGCTGTGGCTGGTAAGATACTCATGGCAAATTTTATTTACCAGGAATATAACAATTGTGGAGACAATACTATATGAATGATGATAGGAAAACAGACAAGCAAATAGAAAATAAGGGTGATGGTGGAGGGCAACTTATATTTATGCCATATAAGGAGGGATATATTCTCAAACAGTATTGTGGTATTGGCACAACAGTTATACTTCCTCCACAGATAGAGGATAGGAAAGTGCTTGGTGTGGAACGCAAGGCTTTTCTAAGTTGTAAGACCGTTCGCAGTGTTATACTTCCAGATACCATAGAAGAAATTGGAGACTGGGCATTTGCGCATATGGAACAGCTTAGAACCATCACGATACCACATCATGTATTAAATCGTGGAAAAGAGCTTTTTCTGGGTTGCAGACGGTTGCGAGAGATTGTATTAAATGGAACAGAGGAAGAGCGCGCGTTTCGTACATCGCAGGGGATTAGCAGAATGTTAGCACTGGCAGTTACAGTTTTGCATGACTACTTTTTGTTTGACCCGACAAATGTAGGGCAAGAGGAATGGGTGAAACGTTGGGATGAAAAGTTGCTTGCATTGCTTGCATTGGATGACTTGGACGGTTTTGAAGAACTATGGACCTGCGGGGAGGAGGATTATGAGGGAAAGGATTATGACATTAAATCCTACCCTGTGGAAAAACGCAAAATGAAGTTGCGCGTGGTATATTTTCGATTGTTACATTCTTATAAATTGTCTGATATGGTTAAAAATACACTTCAGGCGTATTTGTGCAGACATACAAAAGGCACAGATGCGCCTGAAGCATGGGAACTTATTGTGGAAGAACATCACAGTGCACTTGATTATTACCGGATTTTTGCGGAGGCGGGTTGTATAACAGAAGATAATTTTGCAGATCTTTTAGAGGATGTAAAAGACAGTGATGCCGAGATCAAAGCATTTTTGTTGCGCTATAAAGAAGAACATTTTGACAGAAAGGATGCGTTTGCAGCATTTGATTTAATGTGGTGAAAAAGATAAAGCAATAGGCACCTGTAGTAAAAATTACAGGTGCCTATGTGTATTATGTGCTAGATTTTTATTTTTTGTACCGTTTAACGAGATATTCAATAACTGCTTCCCGGATTTCATTCTGTGCTATATAACCTTCCCCGTTTGTCTCTTTCATCTGTGTGAAAGATTCCTCGCCATACTCTTCGGTCATTTCTGTATAAACTGCTTCCATATCAAGAGTTAGACCAGCATCTTCAAACAGTGCTTGATATACCATTGCATCTTTTGCCGCTTCTTTTGCACGTTCTCTAAGCTCTAACTCGTAGGATAATTCATCTGAAACCTCATCATCTCTTAAATCCCATAGATTTTCATACATGGAAATGCCATAGTAGGCAGACATCTGTTTATAGGATGCAAGCATCTGTTCGTCACTATATTTTGTAACTGCACGTACCTTTTTTAGATAGTTTGAAGGATACGATTTTACAGTGGAATTTTCCAAGATATAATTGGTTAGATACTCTTCAAGATGTTGCTCGTAAAAATTATTCTCCACAGAGGCACGATATTCTGCAGCGGTGGTTACGCCTTCCTCAGTAATATTTTCTGCAACAAATTCATCCGTGAGTTCTGGTGTGACATTGATGCTGTTTATAGTGACTGCAAAGCTTGCATCTTTGCCTGCAACTTCTTCGCCGTCGTAATCCGCTGGAAATGTTACTTCCACAGTTACCTCTTCGCCCGGTTTATGTCCAATAAGCTGCTGTTCAAAATCATCGACAAAGCTGCCAGAGCCGATTGTTAAGTCATAGCCTTCGCCATTGCTGTTTCCACCCTCAAATTCAACACCGTCAACCGTTCCCACAAAATCAATATTCACTTTGTCGCCATCTGCAATTGCGATAGATGCGTCGGTGCTGGGTTCTTTGTGTTGTTCTAGAGTAGATTTGATAGAGTCCTCAACTTCTTCTGTTTTCGCTGCAACTTCCTCTTCTGGCACGGCAATATTGGCGTAATCTGCCAGTGTGACAACATCTTTTACATTGACGCCCTCGATTCGACCGTCTGCGGTAAGTCCGACACTGGGATTTTCTGCGGAGGTTGTCCGAATTACAGCAAGGAAAATACTTTTGCCTGCTGCGAACACAACAATTGCAATCAATACTGCTGCAATGGCGATAGTGATAATCTTTGTCGTGCGCTTTTGACGTCGATCCCGTGCAACCTCTTTTCTGCGTTCTTCCCGTTTTGCTTTGCTTTTGCTTATATCGGATGTTTCCGCCGCATTTGTTTTTTTCTCCTTAGCCATTTTAATAACCTATCCTTTCCAATTTAATATTCCTTAAAACTGCAAAACCTCATACTAATTTATCACAAAACTGCAAAAAAATAAAGTCTTTGCGGTTTAATTCACAAACATTTCTTACTTTAGGAATTATTAAGAATTGTAGGAAAATAAGTGATGCAGATTGCGTAGGATATTTCTTCGAGGAGGTATGTCAAAAAACGTAGGCGTAGCGGGCTACGGCGAGGCTTTTTGGCATGCATAATCGGAGAAATAGCCAAGTCAAGATGCGTCAGTTATTTTTCTACAGTTCCTTAATAGATTACTCAGGACAGTTGCTTAGAAAGGTAATTTTATTTTGGTATAGGGGAAGTAACTTTCCTGCCCGATTATTGCCCAAATGACACTACGATTCAATACTTATTCCAGCGAAATCAATTTCAAAGTCTTCATATATTCCAGCTCTTACTTTATCCGAAAAAGAATACTGTTCAAAAGTATCGTGTTCAAAATTGTAAACCATTATCAATTGTTTCATTGGATCAACTATCCAGTACTCCCTAACTCCTGCCGTCCTATATTTGAATAACTTCTTATTATAATCCATCGAACGACTGGAGGGTGAAACAATTTCTATAATCCAGTCTGGTGCGCCTTTGCACCCTTCATCTGTAAGTTTATCCTTATCACAAATTACAGAAATATCTGGTTCAAGGTAAATTTCATTATTGGCATTCAAAAATATTGCAAATGGTGCTGGAAAGACTTCACACTTTCCTTTATTATGTCTAATATAATCTTCAATAAGATAAGTAAATTCTTTTATCAACCTTTGATGATTTGTGTTAGGCGTTGCCATCATATATAATTCACCATCAATTAATTCTGCTCTTTGTCCATCTGGCAAATTATAAATATCTTCAATTGTATAATAGCCTAATTGCTTTGCTATTGTTGGATTCATTATCATTGTATCCTTTACTTGTTTTATTTCATTTTTAACAGTTGTTTCCAATAAGGATTTTCCATATCCTCAAAAAACAGATATTATACCTTTCTATTTCATTATCATGTTACAACAAAATTTGCTGTTATGTCAAACTTTTTGTTCCCGCGTGCAATAAGGAACTGTTCATAAAGTTATAATTCACACCCACGCCAGTTTTTAACAACTTATAAGTTATTGAGGTGTGAATTATAACAGATTTTGTACACAAAATGCTAAAGAGCAAGCATTTTGGCGCATGATTCCCACTATTTTTGCGTGGGTGTGAAAAGCAACTTCATAAATAACTCATGACAATTACTTGTTAACTATTTATCCAGTAAGGAACTGTAGAAAAATAATTTTATTTTGGTTGATTGTATGTTATAATTTTTGTCAGAAATTATCAAATAATGCACCAACCAACATATCAAAAGCACACAAGGAGGAAGTAAAATTTTCAATAAGTAGATCGTTTAGTACAATGGGCTTTTGTGTTTTCGTTCCCGTCCAGATGATAGCAAGTATACAAAAGAGAAGGTTGAAGAACTCTCAGCAAGACTAGATGGTAAAAAGTCTGCAATATCCTTCGGGAACAGAGAATAAAATTGGCTGAGGCAAATCATATTGCATTTAAAAGTGAAGAGAGTCTTTCCATAGGACCATGTGCGGGGACATGTGAAAAATGTGATGAAAAATCCAAATATTTAAGAAAACAGATGCAGAACATTCCAGAGGAAAAGCGTGTTTACCCACAGTCTGACCCAAGGGAGGCGGTAGAGCTATGATTGGGGATATTATGACGATTTCTCGTCTTAGAATGGGAACCGATGGCAAACGAGTATCTACATTGGTTACATTCTTTGATTGTCCATTAAACTGTAAATATTACATGAATGATTATTGTCATAAAAGCAAGCACATTTTTGAAAGTGTTCCGAGAGGGGCGTATACGCCACAGGAGTTAATGCATGTATTAAGAAAGGATGATATCTATTATCGTATGTCTGGGGGTGGAGTGACTTTTGGCGGCGGGGAACCGCTCCTGCAATCGGCGTTTATTCATGAGGTTTGCGAACTGGCAGATGCGTATAGAAACTTCTTTAAATGTTCCTTGGGAATGCGCGGAGCTACTGATCAATGACATTGATGAATAGATTATTGATATTAAAGATATGGATTCTATGATATATGAAAAATATACAGGAGTTAAAATTGACAATTTGATACATAATATTGATAAGCTGAAAGGATTGGTAGATGCATCAAAGTTTCATATAAGAGTTCCGAGGATTCCAGAATTTAACAAAGAAGAAAACATTGAAAACTCTGTAAAATGGATAAAAAATGTTTTGAAAGTAGAGCCGGAAGTATTTGATTATTTTCGGACTGTCCAAGTCCCGGAATTGTGATTCTTTAACCTTGACAAGAAAGGACGATTCAGACTATACTGTAATTGAAGAATCAGATAGAGAAAGGAGTATGGATGCGAAATGAATGTAGAGGATATTCCAATACCATCAATGGCGGCGATTCGGGTAAGTAAAGAAGGAAAATCGGCGCTTTTCGAGACAACGATTATCCAGACAACGGATAATAAATATATATATGCCATGCCAGTCAGAGTCGATCAAAAGCTTGTCAATTTTGAGGCTAAAGGGCTGTTGAAGGAGATAAAAATAGAGTTTGCACCGTTTGAGTTTTATGAATGGAGAAATATTTCCATTATTAGGTTTGTCGAGGATGGGCGGAGCTATCTGAGAATCCGAACAACGACGCCAGGTATTCGAGCAATGGCATGGTCCGATAAGCCCGTGACTTCAACAAAGAAAAAGAAGGAGAGTATTATTAGCGCGGAGGCGCTAGAGGTGGTGAATGCAGCACAGTCAGTCCAAACACAGTCAGGAGGAGAAAGTAAGTGAAGAAGACAGCGATTATTGTGGCAGCAGTGGCAGGCAGTGTGCTGACAGCCGGAAATATAAGCGGTGGCAGAACACAGACAAAAAACTCGGATTCCTATGTGGGCGGTGTTGTCGATGAGATCGCAACACAGGCGGCTGATGAACTAAGGAAAGCTTTTATCAGTGAGGTAAGTGATTTTTTTGCTGGTGATGATCTTGCAAAATCCCTTGGTATTAGCGCTGAAGAGCAAAATCAAATTGAGGATTCAATTAAATCTTACATTCGCGATTACAGTATGGATGAGGAAAAGTTGCATGAGGCAAGAGAATCGCTCGAACAGCTTCTTAAAAATGCACAAGACTTTTCGGCAGATGAGTTGCAGGGAAAGATATCAGAAGTTTTTGGTGGAGAATAAGAGAAATTGAAAAACCGCGTGTAAAGGGATTGTTTCCCTGTACGCGGTTTTTTTTCGGTGCATGGACGCAGAGAGGAAGTATGCTGTGGAAAAAAATTCCCAGATTTGATTGTTTTTTGTTGTTTAATTGGTCAACATAACTAAAAAGTTATGTAAATTTGCACAATTTGGAAAATAAGGATTGATTTATAAAATTACATATGCTACTATTTATAAAAAGTAAATAAACATGGAAAGGAATAAGGGGCTTAAATATTTTTCATAACTTATCCAAAAAAATACAAATGTTCGTGGATAAAACTGTTTGTTTACATAATACTAAGGATGATTGTGTTTCTGCGCCGGAATCATTGTGGGAGAAGATGACCGGGAATGAGACTGATCATATATCGCTTTGATTCATCTGATGGTACGAAATGTGCCGGAGGCACCTTGACAACATAACGAAAATAATTAATAGGATTATTGCCTGGGGTATTGTTGGGGACTGCCCGGGTCGGAATAACTTGGATGGGGCAGGTTATCCAGAGCATATCTCATGAAAAAGGGTTGAAAGGGGAACAATAACATGTTAGTAGCGAAGAGAGAAGTATCTGAGAGAATTGATATTTTAAACAAGAAGCCTATGATTCGGAAAAACCAGTCTACTGGAGAGATGGTTGCAGGATTTCTGGACCCTATAACAGGGGCTTTTGAGGTAGCTATGGAGATCAACGATGAGAGGGATATTGATGAGTTCCTCGAAGAGTATGACCTTTCTGTCGTAATGATCTCAAAAATGTAAGGTTCAAAAAAGAGAAAAGTAAAACAATTTTATATGCATAAAGGCGCAGGAGGAAAGCTGTTCGAGCAGCTTGGCGTCTGAGAGAGCGGGCAGACGGAGGTTTGCCTGAATGCAGGGGTGGCAATCAAAGCAAAAGAGACGGGGGCAGATGGGACTGCTCCCGTTTTCTTGATGTACAAACCTGTGCAGAGAACGATGTATATAGTTACTTTTCACACCCGCACCAAAATGCCTGCTTTGTGGCATTTGGTGTGCATCAATTGTTGCAATTCACACCAAATCATCATAAATCAATACCCAATCTGGCGTTGGTGTGAATTGTAACGTATATAGGTAAAGTGGGATAGGAAAGTGATATTTTGATTGAATTGAAACAAAAGGGGTGTTATTATGGAAAGGAAAGATTTTTATATTCCGTCGCGGGACGGTGTGCATAAATTGCATGTAGTGCTCTGGGAGCCGGATATGGCGCCGAGGGCTGTTGTACAGATTTCTCATGGCATGACAGAGATGATTGACAGATATGAAGATTTCGCAATGTTTTTGACCCGCAATGGTTATGCGGTAATTGGAAACGACCATCTAGGACATGGTTTAACTGCTGGAAATGACAGTGACTTAGGCTATTTTTGCCCGAAAAATATGAGTGCCACAGTTGTTGCGGATTTGCATAGAGTCACCAAGTATGCGAAAAAAAAGTTTAAGGGGATTCCCTATTTTCTGCTGGGGCACAGCATGGGGTCTTTTATGGCCAGAAGATATATTATGACGTACGGAATGGATTTAGATGGGGTAGTCCTTTGTGGAACAGGAAGCAAAAGCCGCCTGATTTTGACGGTTGGCGAACTGGTATCGAATGTGCAGCGTGCACTGTTTGGAGATCGTTTTCGCTCCAGATTATTAAGGAAAAGTGCATTTGACGGCTATCTAAAAAGGATTCCGAATCCGCGCACTGCAAGCGACTGGCTGACGCGGGACGGAAGAATTGTGGATTTTTGCAGGGGCAACAAATATTGTAGCTTTCTCTTTACAGTGAATGGCTACAGAACAATATTTGATGTGCTGCAATTTATTCAAAATAAATGCAATATTAATCGGATTCCCAAAGAGCTGCCACTTTTTTTTATCGCAGGCGGCGAGGATCCAGTTGGGCATTATGGAAGAGATGTGCAAAAGATATCAACAGCGTACAAAAAAGCTGGCATGGAGATGGTGTCTGTAAAAATATACCCGCAGGACAGGCATGAAATTTTAAATGAATTAGATAAAAATCAGGTCTATCAAGATGTGATTTCGTGGCTGAATGTACTATCATAAGGAAGACATGCGACCTGATGTCAGTATCCTAAGGAGGGATTACGTGTGATGGGCAACAGGCTGACGGAAGAGGAACGCTACATGCGGGAAGCTGTCAAACAGGCAAAAAAGGCGTATGCACTCGGTGAGGTGCCGATTGGCTGTGTCATTGTATATGAAGGTAAAATTATAGGGCGTGGCTATAATCGGCGCAACACAGATAAAAATACGCTTGCACATGCGGAGATTACAGCGATTCGCAAGGCAAGTAAAGTGATAGGAGATTGGCGGCTAGAGGGATGTACAATGTATGTCACACTTGAGCCCTGTCAGATGTGTGCAGGTGCGATTGTGCAGGCGCGCATTTCCAAGGTGGTGATGGCGTGTATGAATCCAAAAGCAGGATGCGCAGGGTCTGTCTTGAATATTCTTGACATGCCAGCATTCAATCATCAGGTGGAGATTGTGCGGGGAATTTTAGAAGAGGAGTGTTCCCAAATGCTAAAAGTATTCTTCAAAGAGTTGCGTGTCCGAAACAAGGCTGAAAAGGATCGGCTGCGGTCTGGGGATACTGCGGCAATAAAATGAGCAAAAGCGGAGGCATTGAATTTATGGATGAAATTGCAGTACTTATTCCCTGCTATAATGAGAGTAAGACAATTGAAAAGGTGGTACAGGACTTTAAGAAGGCATTGCCCAATGCAGTAATATATGTGTATGATAACAATTCAAAAGATGGGACAGACGAGATTGCGCGGCGGGCAGGAGCAGTTGTGCGCTATGAATATCAACAGGGAAAAGGAAACGTGATTCGGCGGATGTTCCGCGAGATTGACGCCAAATGTTATGTTATGACGGACGGTGATGACACTTATCCAGCGGACGAGGCCGGAAAACTGTGCGAGGCAGTCCTTGCGCGCGGTGCGGATATGGTTGTGGGGGACAGGCTTTCCTCCTCCTATTTTGAAGAGAATAAAAGACCGTTTCACAATTTTGGCAATTCCCTGGTGCGCGGTGCCATCAACAGTATGTTTAAGAGTGACATTCGAGATATTATGACAGGGTATAGGGCGTTTAGTTACCAATTTGTGAAGTCCTTTCCAGTGCTTTCCAAGGGATTTGAGATTGAGACGGAGATGAGCATTCATGCCATTGATAAAAATATGCGCGTGGAGAATGTGATTATCCAGTACAGGGACAGGCCGGAGGGAAGCGAGTCAAAACTGAACACCTACTCCGATGGAATCAAAGTGATTATGACCATTATAAAACTCTACAAAAATTATAAGCCAATGGGATTTTTCTCTTGGATTGCGCTGATATTGGTGTTGATCTCAACGGCTTTTTTGGCGCCAGTAATGGTAGAGTTTTTTGATACAGGGTTGGTGGAGCGCTTTCCGACGCTGATTGTGTGCTGCTTTGTATACTTGGCGGCGATGCAGTCATTCTTTGCGGGATTGATGCTTTCGACAATGAAGCAGAAAAACATGCAGGATTATGAGATGAATCTTATTTTTCTGGATAAGGAATACAAAGATAAAATACAGGGATAAAATGATATGGATATACCAATGAATTATGTGGCTCTGGATATTGAGACGACAGGGTTAAATCCAAAATATGACAAGATTATAGAAATTGGAGCGGTGCGTGTCAGGGGCGGGAAGGCAGAGGAGACTTTCTCGTCGTTTGTCAACCCGGCAAAAAGTCTTCCGCCAAGGATTGTAGAACTCACAGGTATTCAGGATGCAGATGTCTGTAAAGCGCCTTATATTGACGAGGTTCTTGATGCGTTTCTGTCCTTTGCGGATGAGGATATTCTGTTGGGGCACAATTTGATCTTTGATTATTCTTTTGTGAAGAAAGCCGCGATAAACAACAAAAAGTCTTATGAGCGAACAGGTATTGATACCTTAAAAATTGCAAAATGGTTTCTCAGTGATTTGGAGAGCCGCAGCCTTAGCTTCTTGTGTGAGCATTTTCAGATAGCGCTCGATGCACATAGGGCGTTAAATGACGCGATTGCAGCGCATACTCTCTATCAAATCCTAGTGCAGAATTATGGAAATGTGGAGGAAAAACCATTTCGCCCAAAACAGTTGGTATACAGTGTGAGAAAAGAGAATCCCATCACACCAAAGCAGTTAGAGCTTCTGTTAAAACTTGCTGTGCAATATCATCTGCATCGGGAAGGATACATGTTGTCTCCAGTGGCCGATGTCACAGACGAGGCAATCGATTTAGAAAAGTTAAGCAAGAATGAGGCGAGCAGGCTTATTGATAAGTTGCTCTCAAATTTTCGACGATTGTATCCTTTAAGATAGAACGTATATTCTGCGCTTGGGAAATCAGTTCTTCAATTTTTTCGGACATGCCGGCTTCCTGATAGAGTTGTGCAAGCAGATAGTAGCTTTTGCTGACGTCGGTTCCAGTGGAGACAGCAAATTCAAGTGTTTTGACAGCAAGGGCATCTTCCAGGATATCATGCAGCAGTTCTGCGAGCTTTTGCAGCAGAGTTACTAGATTTGTGTAATGAAAATCATAATCGCTTAATATATTGATATTAGCGGTTCCGTATTCCAGTTTTAAGTCGGTGTTGGTATAGCCCGTAAAATTTACAATTTTAAATGCGGACAAGTCATTTAGATCGCGAAGACAGTTCTCAATCTCTGAAGTCATGTAGTCTGGTTTCATCTGTAGGATTTCCTCTGGGATTGTGATGTAGTTTAGATTGTCAAGAGATTTTTTGCGGGTAAAATTTGCTTTTTGCTCGCGCTCCCAGAAATCTTGGTCGAGATTCTGCTCAATGCGCTTTGTCTTGTGCAGCGCAATAGAAAAAATAATACAAAATATGGTAAAGCTTGAAAATAAGAATAAATTCATATATAATATCCTTTCGAAAAGAGGTGAACAGCCATGATGAACATGAATCATAAAAAAACACAACGTACAATCGCAACAGTTATCGCAATTATTCTTGTGCTGGCAATGGTAGTTCCGCTGGCGGTCAGTGTAGTCGGATTCTAATTGATTATAACATACTGCACGATTTAGGACAATGCAAAAATCAACAGTTTGGCCTCAGAACTTTGCATTTGCTGCAAAGTCCGTAAAACAGTGCAGTGGCAAAGATGCATCAAGCTACCACAAAGTGGTTTTGCATGGCTTGATGCCCGTAACAGGAAGTCGAAGGCTGAACTGTTACAAAAATCCAATTCGTGTATGGAGGATTTGTATGAAAAAAATAAGAGAGCGTGTGGGACTGATTTTGGCAGTCTTTGCATGGGTAGTTATTCTTTGGGGAACATTTGGGTCAAGTGAAGTTTTGGCAGCTTCGGACAAAGATGTAATATTAGATGGAATTTTCATGGGAGGGATTGAGCTCTCCGGCATGACGGCTGAGGAAGCAAGGGCTTCTGTCAGTGCATTTGTGGAGGATTTAAAACAGAAGAATATTACGTTTGGCGCAGTCGATAACCATTATGTGTCTATTATGGTAGGCGAGTTGGGGCTTCGCTGGGAAAATGAGGCAGATATAGACGCAGCGGTTTCTCTTGGCAAGAAGGGAAATATTGTCAAGCGATACAAGGCAATGCAGGACTTAAAACATGGAAACAAAGTGTATGATCTGCGACTTACGCTCGATAAGGAACTGATTCGTTCTGTGTTGGAACAACAGTGCACCGAGTATGATATTTCGGCAATGGATACAACATTGACTAGAGTGAATGGTCAGTTTGTTGTGGAAGGCGGGCAGACAGGACAGAAAGTAAATATTGAGGAGTCTCTCAATAAGACATATGACTATATTACAAATGATTGGGACTATCAGGATGCATCAATCGACCTTGCAATTGATGTGACAGAACCACGTGGGAGTGCGGAAGAGCTGGCAAAGATTAAAGATGTTTTAGGTACTTTTACAACGAGTTACTCAAGCAGCAGTTCATCAAGATGTAAGAATATAGAAAATGGTTGTCGTCTGATCAATGGTACATTGTTGTATCCAGGAGATGAGTTTTCTACGTATGATACAATTAAGCCGTTTACCGAAGCAAACGGATATTATCCGGCTGGTTCTTATATGAATGGAAAGGTGGTTGACAGTCTTGGCGGTGGTATCTGCCAAGTGTCGACAACATTGTACAATACGGTTTTGCTTTCCGAGTTGGAAGTGACAGAACGGAACAATCATTCGATGATTATTTCCTATGTAAAACCATCAATGGATGCAGCAATTGCAGAATCGGCTGGAAAAGACTTTCGCTTTGTCAATAATTGGAATCATCCGATTTATATAGAAGGAATTACAGAGGGAAAGCAGATTACTTTTACAATCTATGGTGTGGAGGAGCGAGATCCAGGACATGTGGTGCGCTATGAGAGTGAGACACTCTCAACGACACGTCCCGACCATGAGATTATCACGCCGACAGCAAGCCAGGGTATTGGATATGTCAGTGTGGAATCCGCACATATTGGGTATACGGCGCAATTGTGGAAAGTTGTCGAGGAAAATGGTGTGGAGGTCAGCCGTGAGGTGATTAATAAAAGTTCTTATAAAGTATCGCCGCGGTCAGCAGTTGTGGGAGTGAATACAGATAATCCCGTATATGCTGAGCGAATGAATGCAGCGATTGCATCAGGTAGCATTGATGTCTGCAAAGCAGAGGCTGCGGCAATTAAGGCGGAGATGGCAGCGGCAGCACAACAGCAGGCAGATTTGGATGCTTACTATCAGGCACTGCAACAGCAACAGTTGCTGGAGCAGCAGGCATTGCTTCAGCAGCAGCTTTTAGAACAGCAAGCTCAGGCTGAACAGCAGGCGGAGCCATAAGAACTGTTATACTGACGATGATGGAAAGGGATTTGTCATGAAGTGCGGAAAACTGACACAGAGTATATATGATCGTTCCGTCAGAAAAATAATGAAATCAAATGGCGCAGATCTGAGGGCAGACTGCGCCGTTTTGGCAGGGAATGCTGTTTGTGATGGTATCTTGTCAGGGCAGGCACTCGCGTTCGGAACGGACAAGAGGACTGCGGCGCGGGCGTATCTTGCGGCAGTCAATCATGTAGTTGCCTGCTGTGCGAACCGTGCGGTGTTGGGATTGTTCGACACAAGTGCAACTATGACGCTTATGATTCCAGAGCGAATGCGGGAGATTAAAGTTCGCATGATGATGGAGGCGGTAGCTTTACAGGCGGAGGAGACAGGGATTCCGATTCTAAGCTGCAATGTTCAGGTGCTTCCAGCGGTTACACAGGTGGCAGTATCTTGTGTGATTAGTGCCGGATTAGAGAAGCGTTCGGAGGGAAATGTTGTCTCCATGAAAAAAAAGACTCTGATAGAAGAAGACATTGTGATGACAAAGTGGCTGGGACTTGAGGGGACGGCGATCATGGCAGCAGAAAGTCGTGATAAACTTTGTGCGCGCTATCCGTCTGATCTGGTGGATACAGCAGCGGACTTTTACAGATATCTGTCTATAGCGCCGGAGGCTGCAACCGCCGTGAAGTCCGGCGCAGATTATCTGCTGACATTGCGGGAGGGCGGTGTATTTGGTGGTCTCTGGCAATTGGCAGCGGAGAATGGCGTTGGACTGGTCGCAGACTTAAAACGCATACCTGTGAGACAGGAAACCATAGAGGTATGTGAGTATTTTGATTTAAATCCATATGAGCTGCTGGCAGGCGGTAGTTTACTTGTCTTGGCAGCTAATGGCGGGGAGCTGGTGCGCGCATTGGAAAACGCAGGTGTGCCAGCAGCAGTGATTGGGCGTACCACACAGGGAAATGATCGCGTGATACGTCACGGGGAGGAGTCAAGGTTTCTGGAACCGGCAAATGGGGACGAGATTTTCCGGTACTATGCGCAGGCGGAGACTTCCTGCATTTAAACAACTGTTTAAGAATAAATGAAGCAATGGAGGAAAAAACATGAGAGAACAAATTTTATCGATCATAGAAAAAAATAGTAGGATTGATCTGCATGAGCTCGCAGTGATATTGGGCATGGAGGAAGCAGATGTTGTCAATGAGATGGAGCAGATGGAAAAAGAGGGAATTATCTGCGGATATCATACCCTGATTGACTGGGAAAAGACCTCGGTGGAGAAGGTGAATGCGTTGATAGAAGTGCGTGTGACTCCACAGCGCGGAAAAGGCTTTGACAGCATTGCAGAGCGCATCTATAAATATCCAGAGGTACATGCAGTGTATCTGATTTCAGGAGGGTATGATTTGCTTGTAAGCCTGGAGGGAAAGACGCTCAAGGAAGTTTCAAATTTTGTGTCGGATAAACTTTCTACTTTGGAGACTGTCATCAGCACAGCGACACATTTTATTTTGAAAAAGTATAAGGACCACGGAACAGTTTTGGACAGAAAACAGTCTGATGAAAGGATGCAGGTGACACCATGAGAAATCCGTTATCAAAAACGATTGTAGAGATAAAACCTTCGGGAATCCGCAAATATTTTGATATTGTGAGCGAGATGAATGATCCAGATGTCATTTCGCTCGGTGTGGGAGAGCCGGATTTTGAGACGCCGTGGCATATTCGGGACGAAGGAATTTATTCCTTGGAGAAAGGACGCACATTTTATACGGCAAATGCGGGACTTTTGGAGCTGCGCGAGGAAATTAACCGTTATTTAAATCGCCGCTTTTCTTTAAATTATGATCCGAAGGATGGGATTTTAGTGACAGTTGGCGGATCAGAAGCAATTGACATTGCGCTGCGTGCGATGGTGGACCCAGGCGATGAGGTAATTATTCCACAGCCAAGTTATGTATCTTATGAGCCATGCGCAATTTTGGCAGGAGCGAAACCTGTGATTATTGAACTGAAAAATGAAAATCAGTTTCGCTTGACAGCAACGGAGCTTGAGGCGGCGGTCACAGACAAGACCAAAGTGTTAATTTTGCCGTTTCCAAATAATCCAACTGGTGCAATTATGGAGCGAAACGATTTGGAAGAGATTGCAAAGGTGATTAAAAAACATGATCTTTTTGTGCTTTCTGATGAGATTTATTCGGAGCTTTGCTACACAGAAAAGTATGTTTCTATCGCGAATATTCCGGGGATGTGGGAGCGGACAATTCTCATCAATGGATTTTCTAAATCTTATGCAATGACAGGCTGGAGACTTGGCTATGCATGTGGCCCAAAACAGATTATCGAACAGATGTACAAGATTCATCAGTTTTGCATTATGTGTGCGCCGACCACCTCACAGTACGCGGCGATTGACGCGCTAAAAAACGGTGACGCGGATGTGCAGATGATGCGCGAATCCTACAATCAGCGGCGGCGTTATCTGGTCAATGCTTTTCGCGAGATGGGCTTGGAATGCTTTGAGCCGTTTGGTGCGTTTTACATATTTCCATGTGTGAAACAGTTTGGTATGACGAGTGATGAATTTGCGTCACGGCTTTTGCATGAGGAGAAGCTTGCTGTTGTGCCTGGAAATGCATTTGGTGATAGCGGTGAGGGATTTTTGCGTATTTCTTATGCATATTCGCTTGAAAAGCTCAAGATAGCAATTGGACGATTAAGACATTTTGTAGAGCGATTATAAAAATGAGCAGGTGAGAGCATGAACATCGTACTCTATCAGCCGGAGATTCCGGCGAATACTGGAAATATTGGACGCACTTGCGTTGCTACTGGATCTGTGCTGCATCTGATTGAACCGCTGGGCTTTCGCCTGACAGGAAAGGAATTGCGTAGAGCGGGCATGGATTACTGGGAGCATCTTGATGTGCGACGGTATATGAACTTCACAGAGTTTGTGGAGAAAAACTTTACAGATCAACCAGATGCAAAACTTTGGATGGCGACAACTAAGGCGAGAAAGGTCTACACACAAGCAACGTTTGGCGAGCGTGATTATATTATGTTTGGAAAGGAGAGCGCGGGGATACCAGAGGAGATTTTAGTGGATTATAAACAAACATGTATTCGCATTCCCATGCTAGATACAATTAGAAGCCTCAATCTATCCAACAGTGTTAGTATTGTGCTCTATGAAGCGTTACGGCAGCAAGGTTTTGCTGGAATGCAGAAAGAGGGAGCGCTTCATCATATGGACTGGCGGTTACAATCTACGGGTCAGGAATGCGCTGAACTGCGCATTCCGTGAGAACATGATTCAAGAATGAGGGGCGATTTTTGCGAAGCAAAATTTTAAATATCGCCCCGAATCGTTACTATGAGCGGCTTTCATGCCGTGAATAGTAACGACTGGCGAGATACACAATAAGATTTGACAAAAACAGCGTGCCGTCATATAATAAGAGCAGATACAATAACAGGGAAGTTATGGAGGATGGAGCTCATGGGGGAGTATAAGATTCAAATAAGCAGCTGTTTGGCGCTTGTCACTTTGCGGGGGCCAAACAGTTATCGAGGAGGTAACTGATATGCGTATAGTAGAGAAGGTACTGTACGGATTTGGTGGCTTATTGGCGCTTATGCTCCTTTTTATTGCGATATGCCACTACAATCCAGAACTGGCGGTCAAGATTGGCGCCGATTTAAAAGCAAATGCGGGGGAAGCGAATCCAGAGTATACTATGGATTTTCAGACGGTAAATACGACAGTGACACATGGAGTGCTCCCAGCAGCAGAAAAGACATTGACAAACAACACTATACCAGTAATAAGCACAGTGCGGACAGCAGACGATGAGGACACTGATGCGGATGCTGAGAGCAAACTAAAGATTCCTAGTAAAGTTGCAGGGCTGAACGGTTATATTCCTGTCAAGGCGACAGGAAAGGAGATTACCCAGAACAAGGCAGATGAGATTGCAAAGGAGCTTGGAAAAGGGGAAACCGGAAGCAATCTGACGTTCAATACGGAAATGTATCCGTATTATGGCATTATTAATGAGACGCAGAAAGCAGTTTACCGGCAAATTTATGCTAATGCAGAAGCACAGAACAAACATTTTGCGCCGGTGGAGGACATTACAGCAAACGATTTGAAAAATGCATTTACCTCTGTGGTAAATGACCATCCAGAATTATTTTGGGTAGATACAGCGTACAAGTATCAGTATACGCCAAAGGGAAGTGTGGCAGACATAACCCTTGTGTTTAATGTGACGGCGAATGATCTGGACGCGTCGAAAATTGAGTTTGAGGCAGCGGCAAAGAAAATTACGGATGAGACATACGGGAGCTATTCAGATTACGACAAAGAAAAAATTGTGCATGACACATTGATTCGCGGGGTAAAATATGATAGGAATGCACCGATGAATCAGAGTGCTTACAGTGCACTTGTATATGGAAGAACAGTGTGCGCCGGCTATGCGAGAGCGTTTCAATATTTGTTGCATCAGCTAGATATCCCATGCTATTATGTGACAGGATTTGCCGGTGAGAATCATGCATGGAATATTGTGAAACTCAGCGATGGCTATTACAATGTGGACAGCACGTGGGATGATACCAATCCGAACACTTACGATTATTTTAACTGTTCCGATGCAGACTACGCGTCAGATCATGTGAGAAAGGATTTGTCGATTTATCTTCCGCCATGCAATGGCAACCGTTACAGCGGACTTGAGGTAAACCCATCAGAGACGCCGCCCACGGACACAACAAAACCAGGGACGACTACAAGACCCTCCACAAACACAACAACAAAACCCTCGACAACACCGTCTGAAAGTACTGGCAGCAGCACGTCAAATCCGACTACTGCAACTAACACAGATTCGATTACTGTGATTACGGTACGAGGCGGCGGTGATGCGCATTATATAGACGATATTGGAGATTACTTTAATGAGTGCTTTGCGGCGATGATTAACAATGACAACGAAGTGATAACATTTGACCTGATTATTACAGACAAAAAACTCTGGAATAGTATTTATAAAGCGTATGATAAAGGTGACTGCCAGGAGGGATATATTGACCGTTATCTGGTAGAAAAGCATAAAAATGCGTGCAGCATGTATGTGGAAGCCGTGCCGAGAACAGACGGAAGCTATTTGCTGCGGCATCGCGGAGTGATTAATTAATAAATAGGTGGTAGTAAAAAAGATGAGTGTATTGGCACTCATCTTTTTTACTACTGTTTTAACAGTTCGTTCATATGGTCAACCATCTCATTGATAGTGCCTGCTTGTGTGGCGATTTGTGTGGTATCGTTCGCATTGCTCTCGGCCATTGCATTGATGGAATTGAATTGTTCATTTTCGTTCTGAATGCTCTCGGCAATATCCTGATTGATAGAGATGGTTCTTTTAATAACTTCCGCCTGTTTGTTGTGGGCATCGCCCATCGTTGTAACTGCGTTGGCAGATGTATTCAAAAGTTCTGTCATATCTAACATACTCTGGATTACATTTGCTACAGATTGATTCTGTGTTTTCATTTTGGCAGCGTTTTCTTTCACCTGTGCTGAAATTTCCCTTACATTTTGGTTTACGCATTCAATGACTGATGCAACTACTTTTAAGGATTCCTGTGTGCTTTTTGCCAGATTACCAACTTCTGACGCCCACCACAGAGAAACCTCTGCCGGCTTCTCCCGCCCTTGCAGCTTCAATTGAAGCATTTAAGGATAACAGATTAATGGAGTAGGAGATATCGCTGATTAATTTTAAGGTCACACCGATTTCTTTGACGGCCTCAGATAGCCTTTGTGCTACGTCGGTTGTAACTTTCATGGATTCAGATACCTCGCTGTTGACAATGTGAAGGTTATTCATCAGCTTTTTGCTTTCTGTGGATTTATCCAGTAGATCCCTAGAAGAAGCGTTTACTTTGTTAACATTTTCTGCGACAACACTTTCCCATTCGCGCAGCTCATTGAGGTTGTCCATGCTCTCCTCTGTTTTTGTGCGAAGTATATTGTTGCTTTCCACCAACTGTTCACTGGTGGCTGCAAGCTGTTCAGCGGATGCGCTCTCATTTTCAGAAATGGAAGATAGTGCTGATCCGGCTGTGAAACAAGCGGTCTGACAATGACTGTATCTCGTCTAATACAGTTTTTAAATCCTCTTCTTTTTTTGCGACTATTTTAAATAATAGGGTAGTGCGATAACTAATAAAGCAGCACAGTGTAGACAATTGCTGTAAAAATCCAACCGATTACGCTGTGGAGTTTTAGAAAGCCCGCTGGAAAGAGAATCATCATGATTGCATTGACAGCGACAGTGACAAGATAACTGGTCCGAATTAGCTTCTGTTCGTAAGGAATTGTAGGAAAATAAGTGATGCAGATTGCGTAGGATATTTCTTCGAGGAGGTATGTCAAAAAACGTAGGCGTAGCGGGCTACGGCGAGGCTTTTTGGCATGCATAATCGGAGAAATAGCCAAGTCAAGATGCGTCAGTTATTTTTCTACAGTTCCTAATATGGAACCAACAGTAGAGTAGCTATAAAATAATAATGAATTAGACAGACATAACCAGGGCTGTCATTTGTGCAGGATACAGCCGCCGTAATGGCACCTATGACTGGTGGGATACAGGCATACACATACTTTGCCCTGATACCTAAGCTTTTTTCTAGAAGTTTGGTTATAATTGCGGATAAGCCTGACAGCAGGAAAATACATTCGCGCATACTGCCATTTAAAAAATCATAACAAAGGCCCATCCTGAAATTGCCACCACCAGAATATAAAGAAATAAAATGTTGTTGATGAGTTTTTCCTCATTTTTTATCGACTGTAAATGCATGATTCATTCCTCCTATGTAACTGTTGTAAATACTATTTGACAGTGCTAGATGTCTATGGAGGGTATCTTTTTGTCGGTATATAAAATATGATTGATTAGCCAGCCTAGCAGAAATTCCAACAGTTCTTGCAGATATTCCTGGGGGTTTTGATCAACCTGGTTGAGATCAATGTTGTCAAGCTTATCGATAAATGCTTCATGTGCGCGTTTCTGTGCACTTAACCCCTCATAATGGATGGCTTCCATATACTCTTCCTCGTCGGCAAAGTGTTCTTTAGTGTATTCCTTTAGCTCGTTTAAAATTTGAATAATATTGTCATATCCTGAAAGGCTGTCAAGGGATTTCACAAGCTGATCAGCTTTGTCAACAATGCGGAAAAGCTCTCTGTGCTCAGCGTCAACAAGGGCGATACCTGTTAGGTAATCATCTGTGAATTCACAGGGATTTTCGCGGATCATCCACTCTTCTAGTGGTGGCAGCTTTCCAATCATAATGTCACTGCTGAGGATATGGCGGTATAGCCATTTTGCGAGGAAACGCACGAGTTCTGTGAGTACTCGCTGCTGTTCGTTCTCATCATCAATATTGACAAACTCGTACTCGCGTATTTTATCGCGGAAAAAAGCGTGTTGTGTCCGCTGCCGAATTAGTTCCGGGTCACGGATCTGCATCATATACTCTTCTTCATGTGTAAAGTGTGTTTCTGCATAATCATCCAACTCTTCGAGAATGTTTTTAACTTCTTGATAGTAGTCACTATGATAATCCGTACATGCCAGATTATAAGCCTTAGAGAGTAGCGAAAACAATTTGCGGTGTTCATCGTCTATCATGTCGATTCCAGTTATACAGTCCTGCGTAAATTCAAATATCATATTTTTCATCCTTTCTAGCCGTATTATTTCGTATAGTATATCACATATCCGCGAGTTGTGGGGAAAATTTTTCTGTAGTTTCAAAGAAATGGAGAATTTCAATAGAGTAGAAAAAAGTTTTTCCTACTCGCTGCGAAATTTGTGTGCATAAAAAGCCATTCACAAATGCTCATGTATGGTAAAGAAGCAAGTAACCGAAAACAGGAGATAGACCGCCAGTACCACATTATTCCGAACCAAAGAAGCCAAAGACCAAAAGACAAGCATTGTGGAAATGTGCATAACAGGATATGGAATCATGGATAACTCTATTCACAGGACATGGAAAAGCTAAAGTGCAGCTTTCCCACGTCCTGCAAACAGAGTTACCCACA
>ERZ778514.162-NODE-162-length-69803-cov-7.424901_pt1 | contig 69803 bp, 61 predicted proteins | sample MGYA00510344_ERZ778514 | MGnify/ENA primary metagenome ERZ778514 (study PRJEB29527, sample SAMN07138968) | mouse gut metagenome | material: feces | host: mouse | place: China:Nanjing | collected 2016-01-25 ...
TCTTCCGAATCCCGGCGCATATGCCGTCGTGCGTCGAGTGTGCGAGCACCCTCCGTCCTCCGCCATTTGCACCGTCTCTACGAGCCGCTGCCGCCGTAAGGCTTGCGTAGCACATCTTGCAGCCGGGTGTGTTCTCGCCGGCGCTCTCACTTATTTCGGGTTGCCGGAATAAATGATGTTTTATTTCAGCTGTATTCCGGCGACGGCTGTGCCGTTCGAGCCCCGGCGAGTTCACAGCCGCTTTCGCAAGAAAGCGGTTTTTTTGTATTTTGTTCGGCGGCAGCCGGTCTTCTTCCGAATCCCGGCGCATATGCCGTCGTGCGTCGAGTGTGCGAGCACCCTCCGCCCTCCGCCATTTTTGCCGTCTCTACGAGCCGCTGCCGCCGTGAGGCCTGCGTAGCAACTTGCGGTCTGATCTGAATTACAAACCGATCTCGGGTTACGGTTGTCATGCCGAATTTCAGATCGGTTGTCGTTATCATTAAATCGGAGAATGTCATTTTGTCGGAGCAGACACCTTCCAAACACCCGTTTCCAATTTTATACTGTCTCGGTAAGCATCGTCCTGCCGATGATCTTCCTGCTTCGGGGGCTGTTCGAGGTACGGCATTTGCAGGGCCAAGGCCGTTTGACAATCTGATGTAAAATGATAATTTCTATTGTAGCGATATTCGTTGCGGGCTATGCGTGCATAGCCTTGGAGAGTAGGTTGAAGATCGACAAGGCGGCCGTCGCGCTGTTGATGTCGGCGGCCGTATGGTCTGTTCTGGCGCTGTCGGGCATGGCGGATGTATCGTCCGAGCTGATGTCGCATCTGGGCGATACGTGCCAGACATTGATATTTCTGATAGGGGCGATGACGATAGTCGGCATGATCGACGCCCACGGCGGCTTCTCGATTCTGACCGGCCGTATCGCCACGCGCAGGGGACACCGCCTGCTGTGGATAATCGCCGTGATGACATTCTTTATGTCGGCCGTGCTGGACAACATGACAACGACGATCATAATGATAATGGTCATGCGTCGTCTTGTGGGGTCGATGCGTGAGCGGCTGTGGTTCGCGAGCGTGATAATCATAGCGGCCAACTGCGGCGGTGCTTGGTCGCCCATAGGCGACGTTACGACGATCATGCTGTGGACGGGCGGCAATGTCGGTGCCGTACCGTTGATAACGCGCCTGCTGCTGCCGTGCGCCGTGGCGCTCGCCATACCCGCAGCGGTTGCCATGCGGCGCATAGGTCGCGGCGGCGGGACCGTCGTGGCGCATATCGGTTCGAGCACGCTGCCTGCGGGCGTGACGCCTGCGCTGAGCCGTGCGGTGCTGATAGTCGGTGTTGCCGGGTTATTGTTCGTGCCGGTGTTCAAGAGCCTTACGGGGTTGCCTCCATACATGGGCATGATGCTGTCGCTGGCCGTGCTGTGGGTCATGACGGAGATCGTGTATGCCCGCAACCGCGGGCGCGATTCCGAGCAGCCCAACCGCGTGTCGCGCGTGGTCAGGACGATCGACATGCCGACGATACTCTTCTTTCTGGGTATATTGCTTGCGGTGGCAGGGTTGCAGAGTGCCGGCGTGCTCTCCTCGGCTGCGGACTTCCTCAACCGTGCCGTACACCATGTCTTCCCGATAGCGACCGTGGTGGGACTGATGTCGTCGATCATCGACAACGTGCCGCTTGTCGCGGCCTGCATGGGCATGTATCCGATAGCCGATGCGGCTGCGGTGGCCTCGGCCGCCGATCCGTCGTATGCTGCGGCCTTTGAGCCCGACGGCATCTTCTGGCATCTGCTGACATATTGCGCCGGCGTAGGTGGCAGCATACTTATCATAGGCTCGGCGGCCGGGGTGGTGGCCATGGGCTTGGAGAAGATCGACTTCGGCTGGTATCTCCGCCATGCGGCATTGCCTGCGCTGGCGGGTTATGCGGCGGGCATCGCGGTAATATTTTTGGAATATCTGCTGCTGGGATAACCGCAGCAAACACAAAAGGCAACCCGAGGGTTGCCTTTTGTATTAGTCAGCAGACTAATATAAAATTATTTCTGAGCGAAGAATGCCTTGATATCCTCGTCGCTGAGCAGATTCTGCTCCTGGAAAGCGTAGGCTCCGGTCTTCTCCGACTTCACCATCTTGATACACTTCGTGTACTTCTTGCTCGTACCCGTTTTAAGGGTTGCAACTACTTTCTTTGCCATACTCTCTTAAAGATTATTTAATTTCACGGTGTACAGTCACTCGTTTCAGATACGGGTTGTACTTTTTGCGCTCCAAACGGTCGGGAGTATTCTTCTTGTTCTTGGTGGTAATGTAGCGTGACATGCCTGCAACGCCGCTCTCCTTCTGTTCGGTGCACTCCAAAATCACCTGAACTCTGTTACCTTTCTTTGCCATTTCTCAATCCGATTTTAGTAAACTGACTTGGGTGCCTTAGCCTCGCGCAGTGCAACTGCCAGACCCTTCTTGTTGATTGTTTTGATGCCGGCTGCCGATACCTTCAAGGTGATCCAGCGACCCTCCTCCTCCGACCAGAAACGCTTAGTCTTCAAATTGGGATTGAACTTGCGCTTCGTGCGGATGTGCGAGTGAGAAACATTGTTACCCACGATCGCAACCTTACCTGTAATTTCGCAAACTTTCATTGTCGTAAAAATTTTCCTTTCGTGCTACCGTGCACAAAAGCGCACAAAGTTAGCAATTATTTTCTTAATTACAATATGTCGCGGCTATACTGCGCCATTTTTTTGCCTCGTGCTCAGTTGCGCAGCAGATAGCGGTATACCTCGATCTCGCGCGGATCGCCCATCTCTTTGCCCGGAACGTCCGACAGCTTGACGCACAACTCCATGGGCTGACGGCGGTTGATCTGGCACCTCGACAGCTTCATGACGATGTTGCAGGGGGCGTATCCCGTGTCGTTCGTAAGGTTGGTGCCTATGCCGAACGAGCAGCGGATGCGGCCTTCGCAGGCCTTTTTCAGCTCGGCGGCGCGCGGGAAGTCGAGAGCGTCGCTGAATATTATGGTCTTGACCATGGGGTCGATGCCCAGCTCCTTGTAGCGGGCTATGGCCATGTCGATGAAACGTATCGGGTCGCCCGAGTCGTGGCGCACGCCGTCGAAGAGCGAGGCGTGTTTCTTCGAGAAGTTCTTGAAAAAGACCTCCGAGCCGAAGCTGTCGGTAAGCGCCGTGCCGAGATATCCGTCGAAGACCTTTACCCAGTCCTCCATCGTCAGGTAGTTGGCGTTGCGCGGACCGCCGTTGACCGCCGCGATGAACATGGGCAGCTCGTGAGGGTAGGTGCCTATCATTCTGGTGCCCAGCTTCATGGCCAGATAGCAGTTGGACGTGCCGACGAAGCCGCATTCGTGGTCGCGAAGGTGTTTGACCACCATTTGCTGTATGTCGAACGAGAAGCGGCGGCGCGTGCCGAAGTCCGAGAAGCGCATGTCGCTGCTGCGGGCTATCTCCTCCTTCTGTTCCAGACGCGATATCATGGCTTCGATATCGACCGTGCGGTTGCGGTTGACCAGCTCCGAGACCGTCGCCAGTACGGCTATCTCGTAGAGCGTGACTTTGTACATGAAATCCGTTACCTCGATATGCAGATGCCGCTCGCTGTCGAGGCTTACCTCGATCTTCGACGACTCGAAGCGGAAGCCTTTGAGCCATTCGAAGTAGTTCTGCGGTATGTATTTGCAGTTGGCGATCATGTACTCGAACTCCTCGTCCGTGAGCGACAGGCGCGAGAGCGAGTCGAGCGCATCGTGCAGATCGTCGACGAACTGCTCGTCGTACTCGGTCTTGGCGCGGTCGTTGAACGTGAATGTGCCGCGTGCCTCGGGATAGAGTTTGAAGTAGGCGTAGGATGTGGTAAACTTGTAAAGATCCGTGTCGAGAATCGACTGTATCATTGTGTCGTAGTTTTGGTTAATTCTTTTTTGTCAGCTCGGCCAGCAGCATCTCTATGGCGTATGCCGATGCGCGGCCTATGATCTGCGAGCGGTCGGTGCCCGAGTTGCGCATCACGGCGCAGCTGCCCTCGGGCGTGGCTATGCCGAACCATACCGTGCCGACCGGCTTTTCGGCCGAACCGCCCGTGGGGCCGGCGATGCCGGTGGTGGCGATGCCGTAGTCGGCGCCCGATATGCGTCTGACGCCTTCGGCCATCTGTCGGGCTACCGTCTCGCTGACGGCGCCGCAGCGCAGTATGTCGTCGTAGTCGACGCCCAGCACGTCGCGCTTCGATTCGTTGGAGTAGGATACCACGCCGCACAGGAAGTAGGCCGAGGCTCCGGCCATTGCCGTGAATTTAGAGGCTATCGCGCCGCCCGTGCAGCTCTCGGCTACGGCCAGCGTAGCCTTGCGTTCGATCAGAAGATCGTGCACGATGCGTTCGACCGTGGCATCGTCGTAACCTACGATGTTGTCGGGGATTATAGCATGCAGCTTGGCGAACTGCGAGTCGATCCGGGCTGCCGCCTCGTCTCTGTCGACATCGTATGCCGACAGCCTTAGCCTGACTATATTGGGCGAGGGCAGGTAGGCGAGTCGAAGTCCGTCGGGCAGAGCATCTTCCCATGAGGCTATGCGCTGTGCAAGGACGGATTCGGCTATGCCGCGCGTAATCATCGTGCGGTGTACGATCGAGTGCAGGGCGAAGCGGCTGCGCAGCCGCGGCATCACTTCGTCCAGCATCAGGTGCTCCATTTCGAATGGTACGCCCGGCAGCGATACGACCACTTTCGAGCCGTCGGTGCCGCAGTCGAACCACATTCCCGGCGCCGTGCCGTGGGCGTTATGCAGCACTGTGCAGCACTCGGGCACCAAGGCCTGCGCACGGTTGAGCTCGCTGAACTCTATGCCGCGTCTGTCCAGGAGCGTGCGTATGTGCTCCGCTTCGGCCGGGGCTAAGACCAGATGCGAGCCGAACAGCTCGCAGAGCGTGTGTTTTGTTATATCGTCCTTGGTCGGTCCGAGACCTCCCGTAATGATTACGATGTCGCTTATGTCGAGTCCGCGGCCTACTGCCGAGCATATATCCGCGGCGTTGTCGCCTACCGACGACTTCTCGATGACGGTTATGCCTGCCGAGTTGAGGTGGCGGGCTATCGATACGGTGTTGGTGTCGACGATCTGTCCTATCAGGATCTCGTCGCCTATGGTTATGACTGTGGCTTTCATTGATTGTCGTGTTGTGCATCGGGCTGCTCCTTTTGCCGCTTCGCAGCGTCGTCGAGCAGATGCCGGCATATGCGCTTCAATATTCCCAAGCCTCCGGATCTGATGCCGGTATTGAGCTGTACGAGCGAGGCTCCCGCATCGAGCATGCGGCGCACGTCGTCGGGCGTCATCATGCCTCCCGAGCCGACGATAGGGTAGACGCCGCCCGATTTCTCGTGTATGTATCGCACGGCGGCTATGGCGCGCTTGGTCAGCGGAGCGCCGCTTATAGCGCCCTCGCCCCTCGCATCGGCATACTCCCGTCCGCGGTCGAGACCGTCGCGCGAGAGGGTGCCAGCGACGGCCACTATGCCGTCGAGCGGCAGCTCTATGAGTGCCGTCACTATTTCGTCGAGCTCTTCGTGCGTAAGGTCGGGAGATATTTTGAGCAGTATCGGACGGTAGTCGAGCTGACCGCGGCGGAACTCGAACAGCGGCGCCAGCAGCTCCTCTATGCGCTCTCTGCCCGAGAGCACGTAGCTCTTGGCCGTGGTGTTGCAGGCGACGTTGACGGTAAAGTAATCGACATACTGATACATGTTGCGGAACACTTTCAGGTAGTCGCCTGCGGCCGCCTCGTCGGATGTTATGGTATTTTTGGCGATGTTGCAGCCGACGATGATCCCTTTGCGCCGGTTGCGGACGTTGCCCATGGCATATTCCAGGCCCTTGTTGGGGTAGCCCGAGCGGTCGAGTATGGCGTTGTCGGACTTTATGGAGAATATGCGCGGACGCGGACTTCCCGGCTGCGGACGCGGCGTGACGGCTCCTATCTCGATGAAGCCGAAGCCTGCGGCCGACAGCTCCTCGATCGTGTCGCCGTCGGGATCGTACCCGGCCGCGACGCCGACGGGGTTGGGAAAGCGCATGCCGAACACCTCGCGTTCGAGATCGGGCGAACGCAGCGCGTAACGCTTCGACAGCAGCCATTTGCCTCCGGGCAGGGCGCCTGCTGCGCGCAGTGCCGCAAGGGCGGCGTTGTGTGTCGTTTCGGGATTCAGCAGCGGGAGCGAGGTCCCTGTCGACGAATATTTCATCCGAGAATAATTTTCGACAAAAATAACAAAATAAGTATTACGATGTACTTTCGCGCTAAAAATACTCCTGCCGGTAGTCGTAAGTACTGCGTATGCGTTCGAACGCTTCCGGTTCCGCGCGCAGCCGGCGCGTCTCGGCTTCGATGTCGAAACGGCTGTCGATCGTGCGGCACATATCGTTCCACGATATAAGCTGCGGCTCGACGGGGGCGACCTGCTGCGGATACCACTCTTTGAGCGGCAGGTCGAACCGCTCGGCCAGACTGCGTATCACGGCTGCCGAGGCATTGGCCTTGCCCTGAGCCGAGTAGCCGGCGATGTGCGTTGTGGCGTAAAGGGCGCCGTCGAGCACGCTGCGGTCTATATGCGGCTCGTGCTCCCATACGTCGAGGACATAACGGCGGCCTGATGCGAGCAGCGCACGGCCGTCGACCACCTCTCCGCGCGAGGCGTTGAGGATAATGGCGCCGGGGCGCGTGAGCGACAGCAGCCTGCCGTCGACCATGCGGCGTGTGGTGTCGTCGAGCGGGGTGTGGAACGTAAGTATGTCGGCGCGTGCGGCAAGCTCGTCGAGCGGAATGAAATCGCCGCCCTCGCGCACCTGTCGCGGCGGATCGCAGCACAGCACCCGAAAGCCCCAGTGGCGGGCGTATCGCTCCACAAGTGAGCCGATATGTCCCACGCCCACGATGCCCAGCGTGCATCGGTCGGGTGTCAGGTGGTCGGCGGCGAGCAGATGCGCCAGCGCTCCCGCCACCCACTGCAATACGCCGCGGGCGTTGCACCCTTCGGCGCGCCGCACCTCGATCGCATGCTCGCGGCAGTAGCGGGTGTCTATATGGTCGTATCCGATCGTGGCGGTGGCTATGAACCTGACGCGCGAAGAGTCGAGCAGCGCTGCATCGCATCTGGTGCGCGTTCGTATCAGCATGGCGTCGCAGTCGGCCGCGGCGCGTGCGTCGATCAGCTCGCCGCGCTGGTAAAGCACTTCGGCGTAGGGTTCGAGCAGCCCCCCGACGAACGGAATGTCTCTGTCGATAATTACTTTCATCGCATTCGGATATTTTAATCTCTTTTGCAGGACAAAGATATGCAATTATGGGTGACGGTACGATAAATTTTATGTATATTTGCACGATTAAAACCGACGCATTATGGATGTAGGCAGCTTCGATCCCGAGGAGGTAATCTCCGACAACGGCAACTATTTCGGCATGCCGCTGCGGCCGGAGGACTCGGCACTGGTGTTGATATCGGCTCCGTGGGATGTCACGGTATCATACAGGGCGGGCACCTCTTATGCCCCCGACGCGATAATAGATGTGTCGCGCCAGATCGATTTTTACGATCCGGCAGCTCCCGACGCATGGCGCAAGGGCATAGCCACGGCGCCTATCGACTACTCGATACAGGATGTCTCGCACCGCCTGCGGCGCGATGCCGAGCGTGTGATCGCAAACCTCGAAGAGGGCGGCAGCCGCATCATAGCCGACGAGTTCTACGCGCGCAAGGTGCGCAAGATAAACGAGGCTTCGGCCGAGGTCAACGGCAAGATATTCGCCCAGTCGCAGCACTGGCTCGCCGAGGGAAGGATCGTCGGTCTGGTCGGCGGCGACCACTCGACGGCCTACGGCTTGATACGCGCCGTCGGCGAGCGTCACGGCTCGTTCGGCGTGTTGCAGATCGACGCGCACTGCGACCTGAGGGACTCCTACGAGGGTTTCGAGCACTCGCATGCCTCCATAATGTCGAACGTGCTGCGCGACGTGCCCCAGATCGAGCGTCTGGTGCAGGTCGGCGTTAGGGAGTTCTCGCACAGGGAGTGGGAGCGTGCACAGTCTGACGAGCGCATAGCGATGTTCTCGGGACATCTCCTTTCGACGCAGAGGGCGGAGGGTATGACATGGCGCGAGCAATGCGACCGCATCATCGAAAGCCTGCCGCAGAAGGTATACGTATCGATCGACATCGACGGCCTGTCGGTGGAGTGCTGCCCGCATACGGGCACGCCCGTGCCGGGCGGACTGTCGTTCGTCGAGGCTACCTACTTGCTGGGGCGCATAGCCGATTCGGGGCGCAGCATCGTCGGCTTCGATCTGGTGGAAGTCGTGCCCGTGATCGAGGACAGGATCGATGCGGTCGTGGCCGCGAGGATGTTGTTCAAGCTGTGCGGCGCGGCGTTGAAGCATGTCGATGCGCCGGATGTGATATGATAAAACTAAACCGATTATAATATGTTTACCAAGTACGGGTGGGTCAAACACCGTTACGTTCTGGCCGAGAGAGGCCGGAACTTTCTCAAAGCTCCGTGGGCCGGAGGCGTCGTGCTGATACTCTGCGTCGCGGTGGCCATGCTGCTGGCCAATCTGCCGGCTACGTCGGACATATATCACGATCTGCTGCACATGGATCTGTCGATATTTTACAGCACCGGTCACGATGCGCTGCATCGCGTCGAGGGCACTTTCCCGCGCGGGATGACCGTCGAGAAGATCATCAACGACGGCCTTATGGTGATATTTTTCTTTACCGTCGGTTTGGAGATCAAGCGCGAGATCATGCACGGTCAGCTCTCGTCGCCCAAGAAGGCCGCCCTGCCTGTGATAGCCGCTGCCGGCGGTATGCTTTTCCCGGCGTTGATATATACGCTGTTCAACGGCTCGACGGGCGTGGCTCACGGCTGGGGTATCCCGACGGCGACCGACATAGCATTCGCCATAGGTATAATGTCGCTTCTGGGCGACCGTGTGCCCATATCGTTGAAGGTGTTCCTTACGGCGCTCGCCATCGCCGACGATCTTGGTGCCATACTTGTCATAGCTTTCTTCTACGGCGAGGCTCCGAACATGGCGCTGCTGGGCATAGCCGTGCTGATAATGGTTGCCGTCTACTACATGAACCGCATGGGCGAAAAGCGTATGTTCGCCTATATGGTGCCGGCGGTGGTAATATGGGGACTGTTCTACTACTCGGGCATCCATGCCACCATATCGGGTGTGGCCATGGCGATGCTCATCCCGTCGCGTCCGCGTTACAACAAGGCCTATTTCCTGCATAAGGCCGATATGATCGAGAAGAGTATTCTGGCCTCGACGCAGATCGAGGATCACGAGGAGGCGGAGGAGGTCTACCGCTACAATCTGCGCCGCATGAAGCAGCTCTCCGACGGGTCGGCCGGCATGAGTCATCGTTTGGAATATACTCTGTCGCCATACGTTACATTCCTTATAATGCCTGTTTTCGCACTGGCCAATGCCGGTGTCAAGATCGAATCTTTGGAGTATTTCGACATATTCCAGTACTCAGCCGAGTGGGGCTCGGTAGGCATGGGCATATTCTTCGGCCTTCTGGTGGGCAAGCCTCTCGGCATCTGGCTCACGAGCCTCATCGCAGTCAAGTGCGGCATCGCCGAGCGTCCGGCGGGTGCTTCGTGGAAGATGCTGCTGGCGGTGGCATGTCTGGGCGGTATAGGCTTTACGATGTCGATCTTCGTCGATTCGCTCGCATTCGACAAGCAGACCCATGCCGAGTTCATCGACAAGGGCAAGATCGCGATACTCATGGGATCGGCCTGCGCTGCGCTGCTGGGCTCCGCTCTCATCATCCTGTTCTCGCGCCGCGGCGCGAAAAAACACGTCGACCGATGAGGCGCGCATTCTCTTTCGCGATAGTTGCGCTGGCCGCGGCCGCCACGGCATGCGGCGGCGGAAAGGACTCGGCCGATAGTGTCGCGATGCGTAACGACGTCGATTCGATGTCGTACGTGTTGGGCATGAATATCGCTTACAATCTTATGGAGATCGACTCGACGATCAATGTCGACATGGTGTGTCTGGCCATTCGCGACGCCTATGCCGCGAGCGAGCGCATGACCGCCGAGGAGGCGCGGACGTCGTTTCTGAGATTCATGAACTACGACAACTACGAGCGCGTGCAGCGTATCGAGGAGCAGTTTCTCAACGATCTGCGAGCCGCAGACCGCAAATTCGTGCGCACGCAGTCGGGTCTGACGTACAAGATCATCGAGTTGGGCAACCCGCGCGAGGCGGTGCGCACCAACCGCGATACCGTATCGATCGTATATAAGGCCTCGACCGTCGACGGCGAGGTGTTCGACTCGACATACGAGCGCGGCGACACGGTCCGTATGGCCGTGGGCGATCTGAGCAAGGGGTTGCAGGAGACGTTGAAGATCATCGGCAAGGGCGGACATGTCGAGGCGTGGCTGCCGTCGCGTATCGGCTTCGGCGCCGGAGGGTGCGATTCGCTCGGCGTTAAGGCCAATGTCATGGTCTTCTACGATGTCGAACTGCTCGACGTGGAGCGCCGGAACAGATAGCATACAATATAACAAATGATTCATAAACAGTTAAAAACAATCGTAATGAAAAAGTTAGTTTATCTTATGGCCGCCGCCGCGTGTGTGAGCATGGCCGCCTGCGGCAGCAAGAGCAAGGCCGATTACTGCCAGACTGGCAGCGAGAATATCGCGATCTACACCGAGGAGGTTCCCCAGCTCGACACTCTGTCGTATGCCATGGGTGCGAATTTGGGTCTCAGCCTGCACTTCCAGCTCGCCGGCATCGATTTCGATATGGATCGCGTCGAGGCCGGTATTACCGACCGCGTGGCCGGCAAGCAGAGCGTAACGGCCGACGAGGCGCGCGAGAAGATCAATTCGTTCCTCCGCGAGAAGTATCAGGCATACCGCATGGCACTCATGCAGAAGGAGCGCGAGGCCGAGGCTGCCGAGGGCCAGACGGCTCAGAGCGACATGACGGAGCTTCCGGCAATCTTCGACGAGCAGTATACGCGCGAGCAGATGTCTTATAACTTCGGTGTCGATATGGGCGAGAACCTCGTCAAGATGAATGCGCCGATCAACCTTTACTGGTTCTTCCGCGCTATGGACGACTCGCAGAAGGCCGAGAAGGACGATATCGCTGCGTCGCTGGCCATAAGCGAAGACGAAGTGCTGAATGCTCTGATGACCTATTTCCAGCAGACCGTGCCGGCACGCAATGCCGAGCTGTCTGAGAAGTGGCTCGAAGAGGTCGCCGGCAAGAAGGGCGTCGAGAAGACCGAGTCGGGTCTGCTCTATCGCGTCAACAGCAAGGGCGGCAAGAAGCATGCTACGGACGACCGCGATATCGTTCGCGTCAAGTACGAGGGTAAGCTCCGTAACGGCGAGGTGTTCGATTCGAGCTACGAGCGTGCCGAGCAGATTCGCAAGATGATCGCCGAGCTGGACGAGAATCAGGAGATGACCGAGGAGCAGAAAGCCGGTCGCCGCGATATGTTGCAGCAGCAGTTGGATCAGAGCGAGACCGTCGAGTTTCCGCTCAACCGCGTTATCAAGGGTTGGACCGAGGGTATGAAGCTCGTCGGCGAGGGCGGCAGCATCACGCTGTGGATTCCGTCGAATCTGGCTTACGGCCCCGAGGGCGCAGGCCGCATGATAGGTGCTAACGAGGCTCTGGTATTCAACGTCGAGATCGTCGAAGTGAAGCCTTACGAGGAGCCTAAGCCCGCCGTGACTCCCCAGCCTATCAACGAGCCGGCAGAGGAGACTGCCGTCGAGGAGGTTGAGGCCGAGATCGCCGAGTAGGGTAGGCCGGCAGGATGATTTTCCTGCGCGGTAATGGCGGGGAGGTATGGAAAATGCCTCTCCGTCGTTCGTTTATGGTATTTTTTTATTACCTTCGCAAATCGGCATTACCGATGCGGCCTATGCTGAGAGCGACGTATTATATTAAAATCGAAAGAGTATGTTTTGTAGCGTATGCGGTGCGCAGCTGGCGCCCGAGATGAAACATTGCCCGACGTGCGGAGCCCGTGCGGCGGCCTATCCTGCGGGCGTGTGCCCCATGACGTCGACAGGCGGCTTCGGCGCGGATATTGTCGACAAGACCCTTATCGGCATGGCCGTATTCATGATATTCGCGACGTTCATGTCGTGGTACCGAGTCTCGGTCAACATGGGTAATGAGCCGATCGATGCGCTGGCCAACTTCGCGGCGCGCATCTTGCCCGCCTACTCCGGCGTAAATACGTGTTACGGACTTATATCACTGGGCGTGGCATTCATGGCCGTGATACTTGTCGTCTGCAAGCGTTATGCGTGGGCGGCGGCGGTCGGTATCGCCGGTGTGGCTCTGGCTGTGGCCGCGATGTTCTTCACGCCCGATTTCGTCGAGCTGAATACTTACGTGGGCGGTGGCGGCGACGACAGCGTGGCCGACCTGCTGCGCTCGGACGTGGTGTCGGGAATGCTGCCCGACGACGTGCGCAACGGCGCTAAAATGGCTTCCGATGTCCTCGATGTGGTTTACGGATACGTGGCCGTCAAGAGCTGCTTCGGACTAAAAGTGTATGCCGTCACGTCGGCGGCATTCGCCGCGCTCGGGCTCGTGGCCTGGAAAAGATCCTGCGCAAGACAATAAAGCTCTGCGAGGTAACGTTGATAATTATTGAAAAGATAAGGAATTATGGAAAATCAAGTTGTTTCAGCCTCTGCCGGCCGTCAGTCGGTGGTCTCGGCGCTCTTCAAGAGCGTTTATATGCAAATGGCCGCAGCCCTCACGATAACGGGTCTTACGGCATGGTTCATAGCTTCGTCGCCCGATCTGCTGGCGGCCATATTCAGCAGCCGCGCGAGCGTATGGATATTGATCTTAGCGCAGTTGGGTGTCGTCATGTGGCTTTCGTCGCGTGCGCTGAGAATGTCCATGACCGCTGCGACGCTGCTGTTCATCCTCTACTCGGTGCTTACGGGCGTTACGTTCTCGGTAATATTCCTCGCCTTTACCCAAGCTACCATAGCCACGACGTTCTTCGTTACGGCCGGTACCTTTCTGGCGATGAGCATTCTGGGATATGTCGCACGCATCGACCTTTCGCGTGTGGGCAACATATTGTTGATGCTGCTCATCGGTATCGTCATTGCCACTGTGGTCAATATCTTCATGAAGTCGCCGACTTTGTACTGGATCATTACCTATGTCGGCGTAGCGGTGTTCGTGGGCCTTATCGCATACGACACGCAGAAGCTCAAAAACATCTTCATGACGGCGGATACGGTCGACGAGACCACGCAGAAGATTGCGCTGCTGGGCGCGTTGACGCTCTATCTCGACTTTATCAATCTGTTTCTGTTCCTGCTCCGCATTCTGGGCGGCAATAGGGATTAGCACCTTGAAAGTCAAATAAAACCCCCGGCCTCATACGCGGCCGGGGTTTTTGTTTGCGGTAACGAAGGGTTGTCAGTCTCTGCGGGGGCGTCGCGTATCGATGTCGTCCACCGCCGAGGCGATCATCTCAACTCTATTTTCGTATATCTCCTATGTAACTCCTGAGTGCGTCTACATAGTCTTCGAAGGCCTTGCGGCCTGCGTCGGTCATGCGGCATACCGTGCGCGGCATGCGCCCTTTGAATCCCTTTTCGACGGATATGTACCCCGCTTTCTGCAACTTGTCGATCTGTACGCTCAGGTTACCCGCCGACGCGCGGGTCTGCTCGCGCATGTATACGAAGTCGGCTTCGTCGGCGCCGGCGAGGATCGACATTACGGCGAGGCGCAGCTCGGAGTGCAGCAGCGGATCGAGTTCCCTGAACATGGCTAACGCTCCTTTATGGTCTTCCGTTGCAGGATATGTCCCGGTATGACCATCATTACCAGAAATATCGCTCCGAAGACGAGACATTGATCTATGCCCGTGACCACTAACAGCAGCGTCGAGGCGGCTGTCGCGGCGAATCCTGCGCAGGCCAGCGTCGTCGAGCGCAGCGCAAGCCCTGTTACGGCCGTGCCCGAGCCCATGAGCAGGATGTTGATGAAGAGTATGGGCAGGTGTGTGAACATGGCCGCTATGCTCACGGCAAGACATGTGGCGCCGAGTACACACCACGTGCACGATATCATGCGGTCGATCTCCGTGCGCAGATGACCTTCGTCGGTCTTGTGGCGTGTTGCGACCAACATGGCGGGCCACCCTGCGACGGGTATGGCGAACCAGAGCCAGAAATATGCGGGGTCGGACGTTGTGCGTACCGCATACCATACGGCGAGCGATACTATTACGGTCGACCAGCCCCAGATGATGAATGGCTTGTAGGTGCGACGTTCGACGTGCAGACGCGTTTCGCGAAGCGTGCGAGCAATCAGATCGATGCTCTGTGCGGCTGTCATTTGTGAATTTTCCATAATGCTGATGTTTTATAGGTGTGTTGTTCTTCCGTTTGTTTTGTTCGATTCATTGCCGATAGCACGTTACTACGTGGCTTTCGTGTGCAAATATAAAGTAGTTTATATTATAAACAAAATTTTCGACGAGTTTTTTTCGGTTATTTTATATTATACCACATATAAAAACAGTATATTTGTTGAAGTGATGCGCTCACTGAGGCACGGCGTTGCCGATACCGGATGCCTGCGGCGGCGCTCGCAGTATGAAAAAAACTTAAAACCGAAATTATGACTATACGAGATTTGAACCCGCGCAGAGTGTGGGAGATATTCGACGAGATCACGGCCGTGCCGCGCCCCTCGAAGAAGGAGGGCAAGATCATAGAGTGGCTTATCGACTTCGCACGTCGTCACGACTTGGAGTGCAAACGCGACAAGATAGGCAATGTCGTCATGCGCAAGCCCGCCACCGAGGGCATGGAGGACCGTCCGACGGTAATACTGCAATCGCATATGGATATGGTATGCGAAAAGAACTCAGACGTCGCATTCGACTTCGAGAACGATCCTATCCGCACGCGTGTCGACGGCGAGTGGGTGCGTGCCGAGGGCACGACGCTCGGTGCCGACTGCGGCATAGGCATGGCTGCGGCATTGGCCGTTATGGTCGATGACAGCCTGACCCACGGTGCCGTCGAGGCGCTGTTTACCGTCGACGAGGAGACCGGCCTTACGGGTGCGTTCGAGCTGGGCGAGGGCATGCTTACGGGCAAGTACCTCATCAACCTCGACTCGGAGGACGAGGGCGAGATATTCATCGGCTGTGCCGGCGGTGTCGATACGCTCGCCACGCTGCGTTACAAGACCGAGCCCGCACCGGCTACATACACCTACTATCGTGTCGACGTCTCGGATCTGCTCGGAGGCCACTCGGGCGACGATATCGACAAGGGACGCGCCAACTCCAACAAGATCGTCGCACGACTGCTCTACGAAGCTGCCGAACGCTTCGATGCGCGCCTGAGCTATTTCTCAGGCGGCAATCTTCGCAATGCCATTCCGCGCGAGGCATATGCCATAGTGGGCGTGCCGACCGTTGCGGCGTCGGATTTCGTCGGACGCTTCGAGCAGTTCGCCGAGGAGGTCAAGGCCGAATATCATTTCACGGAGCCGCGCATGGCACTTTCGCTCAATGAGATGCCTGCGGTCGACAAGGTGCTCGACCCGGCGTCGCAGCGTGCGCTTCTGGGTGCTCTGGTCGGTGTCCCCAATGGTGTGCTGGCAATGTCGTTCGCCGTCGAGGGGCTCGTCGAGACCTCGACCAATCTGGCATCGGTCAAGTTCGAGGGCGACGACCGCATCGTTATCACGACTTCGCAGCGCTCCTCGGTCGAAAGCGCCAAGCTCTACGCCATGCAGACCGTCGAGTCGGTCTTCGCATTGGCCGGCGCCGAAGTCGTCCACTCCGACGGCTACCCGGGCTGGACTCCCGACCCCGAATCGAAGCTGCTCGAAATCACTGTCGAGAGCTACCGCCGTCTGTTCGACGTGAAGCCTAAGGTGCGGGCCATTCATGCCGGCTTGGAGTGCGGCCTGTTCCTCGAAAAATATCCCGATCTGGAAATGGTGTCGTTCGGTCCCACTCTGCGTGGCGTGCACTCGCCCGACGAGCGCTTGGAGATAGCGACCGTCGACAAGTTCTGGCGCCTGCTCTGCGACGTGCTCGCACGTCTGTAACCCGGCATCCGGCGAATTATCGCAGCCGTCTTGTACGTCGGCGATATTCTTCGACGCCACTCGATGACATACCCGAACCGTGCGGACGCCGATGTCTGCATGATCCGATTTCAAACGGGCAGATATTATCTGCCCGTTTATAATTTCTTCAACCAAGAGCGAACGACGATTCTGCCGCTTTGCTGCACTGTATATACCGTTGTTATTTATTGCGGACGTCAGTCAAACTTTAATATCATAGGCCTTGCAAGTGTCGTATAATTATCGTAACTTACCGAAGCAAGTAACCAAAATGTGGGCTCCGATAACAGAAGGAGTGGCGACATACGTCATCTGCGTGATCGGGTAATATTCCCAAAACGCATATAATAAATAATGGAGATCCTGTTAATTGTATAAATGATAATAACCCCAGTCCCGCGGAATATCACCCATATAGTCCGACTCAAAAAGATAGAATATATATTCATAGGACAAATAATAACGGTTTTGCAGGAGATAATCCAGTCAAAAAGAAAGCTGTTTCGTCTGGGTGTTTATTAATATTGGCAGCTGATTGGGAGGATTACGATAATCAGATTGGAGGTCGAGATTATAAAGTTATATTAAAACGAACATTATGAGAAGATTAACATTCTTTCTTGTCTGCATGATAATATGCGGTCAGGCGTTATCGCAGGACAGACGGCGTTTTGTCGTATTGATGCCCGTTAATAAGCAATTTCCTGTCTATCACAGTCCGATCGGGACAGAAGTCAATTATCGGATAATGCAGGATAGTATTTATGAGGTGTTTTTTAACGCAGAAGTGCTGGAAGAATCGCCGTTGAGATATAAGGTCAATATAACATTAGCTACGGATTCAACCGGTGTTTATCCTAAAATGATCGGGTGGGTAGATAAAAATATCTGCGGAGTGTACAGCCGTTGCTATTATGATGTAAATAAAAGACCGTATATCAAACTGTATGCCCGTGCGGACGCAAATGCCGATTTCGTAAAAGTTTACGAATCGGGCGATCCTGTACTTCTTACAGCAATAGATTATGCTGAAGGAAGATGGTTTAAAGTCATGTTTTATCTCAATGATGAACTGCATGTGGGGTGGGTTGACAAATATGGCGACAATGTATATAATTCTTATGAAGTGGGGGGGGGAACTAATTTATATTATTCGTAATAATTGTATTGAATAATAAAGGGGCTGTTTAAGACTTGTTAGATAGCCTCTTCTCTATATCCGAAAATAGTAGTCGAGGCCGTCTGACAAATTGCAGACAGCCTCGGGTCTATTCATCTATAACTGCGTTACACTGGGGCTTCTCCGGACTCTTTGAGTCTCTTGTTCATACGTGAGATCTTTACATATACGCTGTTTATATTGTTCAGCGAAAACAACGTGCACAGTTCTCGGGGTGTGAATCCCATGTCGGATAGTTTGTGTGCTTGCTTGTAAACAATTCTGCATATGAAAAAACGACCGAGAATCCTCTCGGTCGTTCATGCACTATTCGAAAAGTGCGGATAAAGGTTTTAGAACCTTTATGAGACCTCGCTATAAATCAGTATTTTATGTAACTCCTAAATTTGTGCTCCCTTTTCGGCAACCAGTGTATTTCACTCTTTTGCTTAATCTTGCTTAACACATTTAGCGCCATTGCATATCGATACAAAGATATGTAAAATCTTAATAAATTTCAAAAATCTTTATCAATAATTAATACTTAAATATCTTCCCCATTTATTTGTACTTTTTGGATTCTTGCTTGCCGCTAATAGGAGATGGATCCGTTTGAATCGCGAACCGCAGATTTCCTTGTGAACCGCAATGCCAGCTCTAATTGGTCACTTTCTTGTGGACTCAATACATTTTAGACATTGATTAAGATCTCAGAATACAACTTGTAGCTAGGCAATGATTTATCGGCTCCAATTTGGGATTTTAAATTTAGAATAATCGGTAGCACGCACCTATGTCATTCAGAGTTTGAATAGCATGTTTTTTACTGGTGACAATTTGTCACCAGTTCGAGCCCCTTCCTTATGAACGCAGTCTGAACATCTCTCAATTTTTATGGGCATATTCACTATCAGCCAGCGTCGAGACGATATTTTCAACGAAAAAAATACCCGTCCCCTGCACATTAAGCGTTCAGATTTTCTGCCTCATGAATAGCTTGAAGCTGTATGCAATGACTTTTATTAGCTCTCTTCCCGATAATAAACCTTATAAAATTTACCCTTTTCGTCTTCTCCCTGTTCGATAAGGTTTCGATTACCATGAACATAGATATGGAAATTCTTATCCAGTTTAATTACGCTTTTGAATGCCCGAGCCTGCTTTTTTACCGCAGATTCGGAAATAGTAAAACTATCGGCAATTTCCAAATCCCTATCCTGCTCGTAATTCTCTTTGTATTTATTAAAGCTATCTATGACTTCGGACTGCGCAAAAACCTCGTTGGTAAACTCCTCCATATCGAAAGAGTCTTTCTCCTTGAAAAATTGGACCGAACGATTCAATAAGTCGGCCTGATCCGCCTTTTGTACGTCGAATTGTTGCGGCAACTCTTTCGTTACAAAATTCTTGCATAGAGACAGAACATTGTGCGTATTGTAGTATTCATCTTTGCGAGGACGCACATGGAGGAAATCGTCGATCCAATACTTTGCATCATCTCCCTTATTCGTGCTATCTACTACTGCAATTATATACCCATCTTCTTTCTCTGTATTAAAAATAAGGCACCCTTTGTCAAGTTTATTGATATTAACACCTTGCTCGCTTTCTATATTGAACTTACAATTCAGATCGTCCTTACATACTTTGTTATCTCTCGTGGGTCACTCCCTTGCAGATCTCGATTCATTTTGACAATGATTAAATTCTTATAATAACGCCATAACTTGTATCCAGACAATGATTGGCTGAATCCAATTCGGTAATTTTGCATTTGGGATAACCGCTTGCGCGTATCTATGTCATTCAGAGTTTGAATAACGAGTCGAACGTCAGGTTCTTTGCAAAAATTTTCATTATCGATTACTTCTTTTTAAAAATTCCTGAACTTCGGTTGCTTTATAATATACCTTTCGATCGATCATATAGTATTTTACGAGTTTCTTCTGTCGATATCTCGCGAGTGTTCGTTTTGTAACATTCAGCAACTTACACATATCGAAATTGTCAAGTAGTGTATCTCCGTCAAAACACTCTTTCTTTCTGGACAATCGTTCCAGACAATCGTCTATACGATCAAATCGCTGCATGATTTGTTTGTACGCAGCCTCGTTCATCAAAATATCGTCTGTATTCATTTCGGGAAGTTTTTACGACGACAAATTTCCGATATTGCTGTCTGCAAAACAAGAGCAGACACAGGTGTCTGCTCTTGTTTATTTCTATAAATATCATATTATCACTGTGAATCATATTGCCGATTTCACTACTTCAGTCATCCTCTTCGGGTGCCATAAAGTCAGTCGTTTTGTCGATTCTGAATTGATGTGGATAAGATAATAAATCAGCCGGAGAGGAAGTTCTCCGGCTGATAGTAGAAGTTGTTAGTTTTCTGTATCCCATTCAAATGTAGGATCCCAACATATTGCCCAGTTGCGTTTCGTTACAGTATTGTTGATTAAAGTCTTACTGAACTCAACGGGAGAATATAAATAGCTGGCAGGGAAGAGCGTATTATCGTATTTGATGCCACGAATAATGATTTGCCCAGGTGTCTTGGTTTGTCTGGAACATATATAGCTTAGTGACCTCCTTAAATTATCTCCTGGAGTGGTTCCACTGCCAACGATATATTCGGGAGTGGATGAAATATAGAGATATTCAAGTCTGGTAAGGAGAAATAATATACCTGCCAGTGAATTGAGTCGGGTATTTTCCAAGCTGAGCATTCTCAATTTTGGACAGTTCTTGATTGTAAGACCGGAACCCTCCTCATTGCTGAGCGAGTGGTTTTGCTGCGGATCGCATGGCCATGGATTAGTTTCATACATAGGGGGCAGAATCGGACGCCAAGGCCCGATAGGGGTTACTATAAGGTCGGGGTCTACGATTACCGGAAATAATTTTACGGAAAAATTGGAGATAACCAAATCTTCATCGGCTGTATCTTCATTTGATAATGCTTGAACTCCTTGCGCGTCATTGGAGCCATTGATTCCCAATGCCTCGAGGTCCAATTTCCAAATATTGTCACTCGTGGCAAAGATTTCCAGATTCAGGCAGTTCTCTAAAACGACTTTCGAATCGCCGATATTCGTCAAGTATAGTTCCTTCAGATAATTGTTGCCGATAAAATTAAACTGTTTTGCCGTGGTACTCCTATTTCCTTGAATTCGTATGCATGACAGAGCTGTATTCGGAATTTTCGGATTGAGATTCAGATTTTCCATGCCGGAACCAGATACCACATCAAGCATCTGCAAAGCATCGCTTTCTGAAGGTTGCTCCTCCCCGTATCCGACTATCTCGCCAATGATAATCTTTCGAGTTTTATTTTCTGTAAATTTATGACTTACCGTTGTCGTGTACGATGTTGTATCGTAAGGCACTTCTATGTACGTTACTTCATCATATGAAATCTCATCTTGCGAATTATTCCAAATAATAATCAGATCTTTCGAGGATGTTAATGTTATTTTAGGCTCATTACTTGTATAATCAAACGTAACTAATTCGACATAATCGTCAGTATCTGGAACAAAGTTGGGTTCTCCATAAAGTTGTTGAATGAATTCTTTATCCTGTTGAGAGAGTTCCGTATTATAATCTTCATCGAATTCAATAAGAGGAATATTCTGGGCAATCATTTCGAAGAAAGGCCATGACATAACTGAATTTTCATCATAGCTATCGGTCTTTTCAATCATGAATGTTTGGCTGGAAAGAGGCTCTAATACAATTTTTCGAAGTTCCTCCCATGAGATAAGTTCATTCAGTTCATACTCCCAATAATCGCGAATGGCGGGTTCGTCTATATTTCCATTTTTATCGGTAATCCATTGCGGGTTGAAGTTAGGGTGACGGAATTCCAGTTCCAAACCGAGCACCTGACCGAATGCACGTAAAACATCGGTACGTTTAGCTTCATCAGAAGCGCGCCGCCATTGGGCGAAATGTACAGTAGCCTCGTCCTGGTTGCCGTATTTCTGCATGTGATCCGTACCGGTCAGTGCCCAGCTCGAAGACATGCCGCGAACATAGTCGAAGCCTACGCGAACAACAGCATCCTGATCGTCATCTACAAATCTGAATTTGACATCTGCATATTTTTCCCATTCTTTTGCAACATCTTCCACAAATTTCTGATAACTTGCTGTACCATTCAAAAATTTTACGGTCAAATGTTTTTTTGCAATAGGTTTGGACCACACCTTCATTGCGTTTGCGACTCCTCGTGTTTCCGATGATGAATCATCCAAAGTCATCCAGCCATAGAAATGCGGTACGACTTCTTTCATGTCTGTTGAGCGGTTCATTGTTCTGTCCATGTTGTCTTTGTTGCATGCACATAGCGCAAACAAGGCAACGGTTAAAAGCCATAGCTTTTTCATAATGATGTTGTTTAGGTGAGTAATTAATATATCTACACAAAAGTGTATTCCATATGGGATGTTAACTTTCTTTGTAAAATACAGGAGGATAGTGAGGGCGCTCCATCGTCTGTCGTTCTAATGTTTCTATGAACATTGTTCTTGTTGGTAGAATATCGTTCTCTAAAAATTTCTCGAAAGTATATGTCTCGCCAGCCAGAGTAAGTATCCGTTTGACGAGCAACTGTCGGCAGAAAGCATTGAAATATTTATCAGAAGAAATCCTCATGATTCCACTTCCTTCCGATCTCCATACGCCGCTATCATATACATAGCCGCCTTCATAAATTCCAACTTCTGGATATCTGGGATGTCCAATCAAATGTGCCCATGGTACAACTTTAGGATCATCTGTTAGTGATAGATTTAAAAACAATCCACTCCGGTGTGCTCTTAATAAGTTATCTTTTTCGAATGCAGGTATTTCTCCTGTAATATCTTGGGGCCTTCGGCGAGAATATTCATCCCCGAGCAGACCGAATCCATGTCCGATAGATTCATGCCTGAATGTGTTTTGAAAAAGAGTCCTATTGTTATAGGGGAATCCTGAATATGCATAGTTGTGGGTGTATTCCATAAAGGTTACACCTGAATTGTTAGCATTGATAATAATTGAAGGGCAAACGGTTCGGGAGCTTGCAGGAATAACAGATAGATACTCGTTTACATTATTGATATATTCAGAAACTCCATGTAGTTTGTCTGTTATGGTTTTCAGTGCACTGTCGTTCCAGTTTTCACTCAATTGTCTCTTCTTCGACACCGCATATACCGTATATACATTGAAATATTCCCGGTAGGATTTAGTGGGTTCTACGGAAAAGAATGTCTCCATGGCGTAGACCATCACGTCGCGATAAAATCCGGTTTCGATGTCGATGTCGGTGAACACATCGCCTATCAGTACGATGTCGATGCCTTTGCCCTTCGTCGCCCGCTGCAACTGCTCCGACTTCTTGTCCATCGAATAGTCCCGGCTTTCGTAGGTGCAGTCGCCGAGAGCATCGCCGCAGAGTTTGTTCATGTAGTTGGCATATTGAAACTCGCGTTCCGTCAGGTCGAATGCTATCGGCTCCTCCGGGTACATGGCTCCGAGACAAAAAGCTCCCGTAAATACGTCGTCTACCAGCACCGCCTCCCTGTCGAAGAGCAGATAGCTGGGGTAGGGCTCAACGTCCAGCATAATCCTCCGGCCCTGTGCATCGGCATAGTCCGCGACCACGGGCCATTCGACCTCGTGCGTTGTCAGATACTGCTCGGCTGCACGACGGTACTCCTCGCCCTCGGGCACGATGGCCACCACGGCGAATCCCTGGTCTTCGTAGAGCGTGTGGTAGCGTCGCACGGACCGCTCGGCAAAGCGCAGCGACTTCTCGTCCGTCGGGTCCCAGGCGAGAATCATCGTGCGTTCGTTTTGGCCGCACAAGCTGCGTATGCTCTGCTGCACCCCCGTCCTCATGTCGGTAAAGGTAAATTCGGGAACATGGATTTCCCTGCCGTATTCGACGGCAGACGGGTAATACTGCCGCACGATCTGCAAGGCGATCCGGTCCCATTCGGGGTGGTTCAGCAGGAAATCGTTGACCTCGCCGGACATCTTGTTGCCGTTGAAGAAGAGCTCCACCGTGCGCCCGTTCTCGAACAAAGTCCGCCACCGTATGGAATTTATGTCGGATGTAAACTCGTTGTAGGACAGATCGACACGACGTATACCCGGCATGTCCTCCAATGCCAGTGCACCACCAAAGGGTGCCCGCAGCCGGTTGCGGCTCAAATCGATCTCTTCCAGCTTGTGCAGGCCGTCGATGTCGCAGACGATATCGTAATCCTCCGGCCGCATGTAAATCAGATCGCACTCGAGCTCGTTTCGGCTCAGATCGAGAATGCGCAGATGTTTGAGGAGGGCGATCTCGTGAGCGATTGCGCCTCGCAGGTTGTTCCGGGACAGCCGCAGTTCGATGACATGGCCGTCGTCATCGGTCGCTACTCCGTACCACTCTCCCAGGGGCTTTTCGGTGCACCAGTTGTCGCTGTTCGTCCAGCCCTCGCCGTTGGCTTCGCGGTAAATGGCCCTCAGTGCCGTTCGCTCGGGATCGGGGTCGGCCATCGCGGCCTGCACGATTGTTATCTCGTCCTGCAAGTCGCTCTCGAGATCCTTGAATACGACGGTTGCCGAGCGCTCTTGCAATTCGCTGTTGGCCCCGACCGTGAATCGGTGCTCCGTGGCCGATAACCCCGGCTCCGAGCGTGTACTGTCGTCTGCGGCGAGCCACTCTCGGCCCTCCGTGATCTCCACTTCGTAGCCGACATTGGACTGAATCTCCACCGTTAGGGTTTGCTCCTCCGCAGAGAGTTCGTAGCGGTTCTCGCCGGCTATGATGGCGTTGCGCTTGAGCTGGGTTATCTCTACGGACTTTTCCAGAGAGGCCGTTCGAATCGTTAACGTAAAGCTGCGTCCGAGGTATGCGGTATTCTCATTCACGCGCACCGAGACGGATATATCCTCGCCCGGCCCTCCCTGCATGGGGTCGATCTCGAACCAGGGATCGGCATTCTCCCCGGCCGCGGTTTCGATATGCCAGGCTTCGTCGGTCGAGAAGCGGAGCTGTGTGCTGCCGGCAGCCGGCAGCAATGTCGGCGGGCTCCACGTGATCGTCAGCCGAGGCTGGCGGGGATCGACCGGGTCGACCTTGGGGTCGGAGCTGCAGGCGAAGAATACCTGAGCAAATAAAACGATAATGATTGAATAGATAGTACGAGGACGCATTGTCTGATAAAAATTAGGTTTATGTAATCCATATATGGACGGCTACGAGAAGAGCGCGATAACGCAGCCGGATAGAGTATAGAAAAAGAGAGGGCGTCAGGCCGGACGAGGCATTTTCTGCGGCCTCTGATAAAGAAAGGCCTCAATCATGAATCTGCGAGTATCGTCAGGATACGAGATACTGCCGGAAGTCGAATATGCATTTCATAGGCTTGATGTTGAGTGGCGTGAGCTGGTTTTGACAAATATATGATTATTTTGTCTGAAATGCAAGGGAATAGAAATAAATTATTATTCATCCCATGCGCCCCCGCGAACATCGTCGGCAATCAATCGGTCATTGCTTGCATATATTTCGGATGTGGGTTCATATCCGTTTTCTGCGAGCCGCACGGCTTCCAACGTGTCGAGGATAAATTCGGAGCCTTGGACTTGAATGATATCCTCATTCCATAGCTCGTTATCTCGGATAAGCGTCGTAGCCATTGCATATGCCTCCTGCTCCGATGCAGCCTCGATAGTGAAGTATGTACGGTGCCATACCGTACACTTGTCATTCTGATAAAAGTCATATTTTGCCATATCTTCAAATAGATTGCAAGGATGATAAAAAACAGGTCGGAGGATGCGTCCTCCGACCTGTCGATTTCAGTTCGTGTTGCCGGGCTATCTGCATGTACCTTTAATTGCCCGATAGTCCGAAACATGGGGGTATGGTGTTATTTCGTATCTCCCAGTCTGACTAATTCGTCCTTCATCTTGTCGATGAAAGACGTACGTTTTAGTTTTCGCTCCAACACCTGCATTCGAATCTGATAGGGCCTCGGCAGTTCGATGTGCAGGAGCGCCTCGAAGTGGGCTACGATGCTTGCAAATGAGCATGGACGGCCGCTTTTGTTCAGGAATGCGGTCATGCCGTCGAGCGAGGAGAGCATCTCCACGAGTGCCCGTTTCCCGTATTCGGGGTTCCAGAACAATTCGGATTCCATTGCTTCCTGCTGTGTGGCGAACAGCTCCGCCTGCGGGTAGCGCATTTTGTACTCCTCTATCCGAATACGGGCCGCGACGACGGCCGACGCCTCGCAGACATAGGTGCGGAGCATCCGATTTTTTTTTAGTCCGCCAACCACATCTGCGGAATGTGTAGGCGGACAATATCTCATGTATGAAAAGTATATCCTCGAATTGTGCCGGCCCGCCATGATGCTCCTGACAGAACCGCATGAAGACGACGAATGCACTCTGAATCTCTTCCGGCGTATTGCTCGTATTGTTATTCGTTATAATATCGATAAATTGTAGATTTTCCATTATAGTTGCGTTTAGGTCAGTATTTGAATATTCACGAGAGATCGGCCGGGTGGAGATTTATTGTGCAAATAGAAATCGATATATGGTTGTGTCGTATAAATATACTATAAAATATCGATATGTCATACATGGATCGGGTTCGTTTTCAAGGTTTCGAGGTTCAGATAAAGTCCGCGATGCTCGATCATTCCGCGTCGAAACATTTTCCAGAGGATGTTGCATCCGAGTTGCGCGAGCGTTGAATTTATGAATAGATCCTGTTTTTCGAGCGCCTCGGCCAGCGAGCAGCTCGGGCCTGAATCCTTGACCTCGACCTCGGCATAATCGGTAAACTCGGTAATGACGGGCATCGCGGCTGCCGGCTGGAACTTCTTCGAGACGGGCTGTGCAATCTCCTTGATCGTACCGAGGAGCACCTGGCCGAATGTCTGTCCGTTTCCGAAGTCGAACCAGTATAGGGGATTTTGCATGTCGGCAAAACCGTATTTCCTTACCACTTTCAACATCTCCCACAGTTTGATGCGTGATTCCACGTTATCGGTACATGTGATGAATATATTTGCCATATCATCGTGCCCGGCATGTTTCAACTTCGACGGATAGAGTCTTGCCTGAGCCGCCCAGTTATTCCCGAAAAAATTGTTGACTCGCGATATGAGACACCGGGCCTTGTTAAGTCCTATTTCGGATTCGGAGAATAGCTGACGCCCGATATTGGCCTCGGATACGGTGTCAGGGTCATACAGCCGCACCGACAGTCCCGGATGTTCCAGCGCCCGAAGCGTCACGTCGAGCCGTGCCAGGCATGTGAGCACCTGCGACCCCGTGCCTCCGGCTCCGATCAGGTTCACGGTAATCGGATGCCGGGGGTCTATCAGGTATCTGTCGGTATAATGAATGCGCGTTTTCATAACAATTCTTTAAGTTTCAGGTTCATGGGAATAAGCTCCTGCATGTCGAACGGAGCCTTGCGAGCCGCTTTTGTCACGAGTACGAGATTCGAGCGCGTGGGGTTGCCCCTGTTTCCGAGATGCGAGAATTCCGAAAGCCAGAACCGTCGCTCCCAGCACTCCATCAGTTGAAGGAACGTTATATGCGTCGGCATCTCGACCTTTGCCGATCCGAGGCATACTTCGGCGCCTGAAACATTGAAGAAGGGTGCCTGGCAGAGCTCTGTCTCGGGTGCAGGCGGCTGCTCTCCCTTATAGGCATATACGTTCAAATGACCGGACTGCACTTCATAGATGACACCCGGGATGTTGTATTCGGCATTCTCTATTTGCAGCGATTCATGGAAGTACATCATGCGCCGCTGGGGTAAATTGAACCATACGTACCGTCCGCTTCCCATGCGCACATCGGCATAGAGCATATTCTGTGGTACAGCTCCGTAAGGCACGGATGCATGCGTCTGGGTATATTTGTGCGTTATGGCGTTCATAAATTCATAGGTTACGGGACATGCTTCGCCCATGCCCCCCTTTTCGTCTATTTCCCGCAATTCGAGGAAATAGCTCGTTTCCATTCTCTCTTCCTCAGATGAGTATGCGATCAGTGCGGCCCGGGGTCGCAGTTGCATGGTAAGTTTATAAGTCAACTCATTCATATTATGTGGTTTGAAAAGTCGATCAGGCGATCCGCCCATTGAAAAAAACGTTCGGGATATTGGCCTGCAACAAAAAGCCGCTCCGTCGTCGGAGATAGATATTGCACGGATGTCGCATCGACAACATAAGAATCTTGCGATATGCTGTCTATGTGGCGGGCCAAGGTGTCTGTGAAGATGTCGTCCTGCGTATATATCAGGTTTATCCGCCGATCTAATTCAAGAGGCAGAAAATCCGGATCTTCCCAATGCTCGGGATTATACTTGTAATCCATGATTGCCGGTTTGTCATCGCCTATGAACTGCATCCCGTCCTGCATGATGTCGAGAAGCGTATGCTCCACGGCATCCTGCGGAATGCAGATGTCGAGCGCATGCGGCAGATTCTTGAAGTAGCAGCGTCGTTCTATGCGTTGCAACAGCTTGCGCGCCCGTCCGCAGTCATACAGCCGGATGTTGTCGATCAAGTCCCGTTTTTCCCAGTCGTACGTTGTACAGCATGCGTTTTCATTCATCCATTCGAACACATATTCGGCATCGTCGGAGGCAGTAATATCGGAGATGCGGTTGCTGTGCATCAGCTCGTGTAAAAAGGTAATGACCAGGCGTCGAAACTTAGGACGCAGTCGTTCAATGAATCGTACCGGCAGCCAATAGAGATTGTACTTCCCGCCATGGTGCGTATGCCAAAGTGCGAACGAAAGATGACCGCTGTCCGACAGTTCGAAATTGACGTTGAGCGACGGCCCGACAAGCGCATTCATTTCTTCGTAGAGGTTGATGATACCCTCGCCGCAATTGTTTCCCGGATTATGCTTTACATCGACGTGCAGCAACTGTGCATAGCGCAAGTAACTGTCGCGCAGATATTCGTAATTTTCATGTGTGATAAGATTATCGTCACACATGAATGTTATGCAAGAGGGCACTACGGCCGGAATGGGTTTTGTCAGAAAAGCATAACAGCCCCTGCGGGAGCTGTTATGCGCTGTTTTCGGCCGGTGCCTCGACTGTCTCGGTCCAGTTGGCCGATCAGCAGTTTTGCTAATGCCGCCGCCTGAGTCTGTTCGAGAGGTTTGCATCTGTTGCTGGATTTTTTTGATTTCTTTTTCATACGGTCAGCCTTTTACGCCGATCGTAGTCTTGAACTCATAAACAGCCTTGTCGTTCTCGATCTTCGGGCCGTGAACGGTCGCTGTCGTCAGCTCGGGATAGGTGTTCGAGAAGAAGCTCATGACCTGTTCGGGCGACATGGCGGGATCGGGATCGCTGAGCGTAATTGTCTCAGCATTGTGCTTGAAGGTAAATGCGCGGTTCATTTCCGCAATTACAAGTGGCATAGTATTGGAATTTTAATAGATGAAACATTTATCGTGACCTACTGCGCCGAGGCAATCATATCCTGCGGGAAATCTGGATACTGAGCATACTCGTCGGGGCGGTACGTGGGCGGTGTGTCCGGATTGCCGCAGGCTTCGGGCCACGTATACGGCAGGCCGTGTTGAGACATGGGCGGTAGAGGTTGCTGTTCACATCCTACCGGGGGATTGGGTGCTGCGTGCCGAGGGAGGACATATTGCCCTTGCTGCGGCATGAGAGGCTGCACAGCCGTCTGGACTGAAAGATCCGCAGGGGCAGGCTGCGGAATAGGCTGCTGGGCTTGTTGTGCGCCATGCCCGATAGCGGCGGGGCTCGGTGCAGGGATATTCGAAAGATCGAACAGGGAGCTACGCTTCTGTGCACTCTTTGCTGCGGCAATACGCGTATCGATATTTTGCGTCTGCTCCTCGGCAGCATAAAGTCGTGCCTGCTGAAACGAGATAATGGCATCCCCGAAGTTATTCGACGCCATTTGCTCCTCGGCCCGCTTGATGTATTTGTCGTATTTCTCGCTCCTCTCGCGGGCTTCCTTCGGCTCTTTCTCCTTTGCGGCCTGTTTGGGTGTCTTGTTGCTCGCCGCAGCCTTCTCGGCCTGTTTTTCGAACTCCGCAAGGTTGAGCATGAGCCCGGCAGCACGTTGTACGGGTTGTGCCACCGCAGGGAAGAACCCTGCGTCCAGCTCGGCTGGGGTACCGCTGAGAACCAGCGGTACGAACCTATTCCAGGTGCTCTCTTTGAGTGTTTGGACTTTTGGAATGAGCGAAACGGTCATTCTGCCGTTCTCGGTTTTGTGCATGACCAAAGTGAGATCCACGCTCTCGGTCATCATCTGATAAATGTAAGTGAAAAACATAATTTGTACGTGTTGGTAAAACATTTCAGTCTTCTTGGAAAAGCTCCGCCAGCAACCGGTTGCGATCCGGATCGCAGGCTATACGCTGCAAGGGTTTCAGTAACTCTCCGATTGCAATCGGGCCGTAGCGGCCCCGCGCATGCAGGCGCATATTCGGTAAGTTTGCAGCCGGCGGCATAGCTGTCCGGTTGCATACGGGTACCGGTGCGGTTGTGGTTCCGGACGTTGTCGTTCGTGGGTTCATGGGCATATCGTTTTAGGGATTTATCGTTGCATCATATGTGATCGGTGCCGGGATAGGCTGTGCGGACTCTGCTTTCTCGCGCCGCTCGTAACGAGCCACGGCCTCCATCAGCATGTCGAGAAACTTCTGTCCCTGGGTAATGTTCGTTCCGAAATAACCTACCATGCGGGATATGGAGCGTTCGTACAGACACCACTTGTCGTAGTAGTGCCTGCCCATTTGTCTGCCATAGGTCAGCTCGAAGGATTGCTGGGTCAGTGCCTCCGCAAGGGCGTGGTTGTACCACCATCGGAAGATGCGCAGAAACTGCCGGAAGTCCGGTATTACCTGCCACGTGCCGGCATATTGCAGCGGCTCGCAGTCATGCCGGGTGTAGATCCTCTCCGAAACGGTCTCGAACTCTCCGCACAGGCGGTGCATGCAGAGGTCATGCTGTATGCTGCCGAACTCCGAAGCATCGACCGTGGCGTTGTTGAGCCACTGCCCGGCGGTTGCGCATGAGGCGGAGAGGACGGTCAGGCAGACGTCGTGTCCGAAAATGCGCAGGCGGACGCTTATCGGTGAGATGGGTTTCAAAGGTTGTGTCATATGTCAGTATATTAAAAATCCGAGTATCGCAGCGATTACGATAGCAGTCAGAAGAAAGCTTGTCATGACGAACAATAGTCGGAACGCTTTGCGGCACCATAGGATGAATAACGCCGCTGCAATGGGTGTCAGCCCCCGGGTGCACAGATACCAGAGTGCCGGAGCGATCATGCTGATATGGAGCAGACGGGTGATAATTCTCTTTTTTGTTGTGTTCAGCATACGATTTAGTCGGGGAACGGCTTGTCGTCCCGCTTGCGTGGGCATAATTGCGAAGGGGCTCCCGCCGCAAGGTTTTCGGGAAAAATACCGCAGGCGCCGCCGAGGATGATTTTCCCCGAAACCGCTCCTGCAGCCCGACCTTGTCGGCGGGAACAAGCCCGCAGCGACCTTTGCCCTCGGAAGCGGGACGACGAGCCGGTGCGCGATAACAGAGAAAATTATAGGAATCGTATAGTATTTGTCAGGAAGAATAAAATCATTATATTTGCATATCCGAAACCGTCGTTTCCGAAATGGCTGTTTCGGAACTAAAACCGATATGCGATGAAATTTTTTGACAGAACAGCAGAAATCGCCTCCTTGAAGGAAACTCTTGAACGCTCGCGTGATGTTGCGCAATTTACAGTAGTAACCGGCCGCCGCCGCATCGGAAAGACCTCTCTTGTGCTGAAAGCCTATGAGCAGGAGCCGTTTCTTTACTTCTTTGTAGGGCGTAAAGCCGAGAGTGAATTGTGCGAATCGTGGGTTGCGGAGATCGAGTCCAAGTTGGGGATACCCGTATTGGGCTGTCCGGATCATTTCTCGGAGATCTTCGAATTTCTGATGAAACTATCATGCACGCAGCCAATTACAGTGTTCATCGATGAGTTCCAGGAGTTCCTGCGTGTGAACAAGTCCGTATTCAGCGATATGCAGCGCATCTGGGATTTGTACCAAACGCAGGCGCATATCAATCTGCTGGTGTGCGGATCGATCCACTCGTTAATGTCAAAAATATTCAGAGACAAGAAAGAGCCTCTGTATGGACGTCAAACGCAGTTTATGCACGTTCGCCCCTTTACGCCTTCGGTTCTGAAAGAGATTCTCGCGACATACAATCCTCAATATACTTCGGAGGACTTACTGGCATTGTATGCGTTCACGGGAGGTGTCGCCAAGTATGTACAGCTGCTGGTAGACAGCGACGGAACGACGAAACGCAAGATGCTCGATCGCATTGTCAAAGCCGATTCCGTACTCCTCGGCGAGGGTAAAGCGATTCTTATCGAGGAGTTCGGTAAGGATTACGGAATCTATTTCTCTATCTTGTCGGCCATTGCCCGCGGGCGCAATACGCGAGCAGCCATCGAGCAGAGCATAGGCCGGGAAGTCGGCGGCTACCTGTCGAAATTGGAAGATGATTACGGCATCATCTCGAAGAAACAGCCGCTTTTCGAGAAGACGGCGACGAAGAATGTTCGCTATGCTATCGATGACAACTTCTTCATGTTCTGGTTCCGGTTTATTCATAAATACAATTATATCCTAGAAATTGAAGGATATGATAACGTCAAGACGATTATCGAGCGGGACTATGCGACTTTCAGCGGCATTATGCTCGAACGATATTTCCGCAATATGCTGATCGAGCAGCACCGCTGCACGCGCATCGGCAGTTGGTGGGACCGCAAGGGCGAAAATGAAATAGACCTGATTGCGGAAAATGAATTGGAGGATACGGCGACATTCTATGAGGTAAAACGCAAGGCTGCCAATATCGATCTGGACGTATTGAAGAGCAAGGCCGAGGTCTTTCTCCATGCTACCGGTAAGTTTCATGAATATGCCATATCGTATTCCGGGCTTTCTATGGAAGATATGTAATTCGCTAAAAAGCGAATATGCCTATGGCCGGACAACATAGTTTCCGGTCATAGGCATAATGGGAACAATACCGACTATTGATTTGTAAATGTCCAGCGACATTAAGGGTGTTACGAATAGCCGCACGACAATTCAATCTGCGGTCACTCTTTTCGGACGAACACCGGCTGTACGCATTTCAGACGGTACTCCTCGTCGAACGTCAGCGCTGCCTCGAACGTCCGTCCGGCGCGATTTCGAAAACCGGCTATTCTTTCGGTCTTGCCGGCTGTGAATAGCTGTTCGATGTGTTCGTCCGTCAGGTCTTTTCCTGCAATGGTACGCAAGACGACCATGCCGCACCGCTCATTGCTGCATTTCACGACCCGCCGGCGAATGATTACCCGTCCTTCGCCGCATTTAGGACATACGAACGTCGTATGTAACGGTGTGAAACGCAGTGAGGCTAACTCTTCTGTTACCTGTCGGGTAAAGATCGCGAACGACAGCATGAATCCCTCGGTGGACATTTCGCCGCGCTCGACTTGTGCAAGCGCCCGCTCCCAGTTCTCTGCCATAGCGGCATCGGCAATCTGCAATCCTCGCACGGTATCATACAGATAGAGTCCTCGTTCTGTCGGAACGAGCGATACTCCGGACCGTTCGATGTATTCCCGCTCGAAGAGCCCCGATATGATGGCTGCGCGTGCGGCCGGTGTTCCGAGGCCGGTGAGCTGAGCTGCTTTGTGTTTCGTATCATTTTCCCGATCTGCCGTCTTCATGGCCGCAAGCAGTGTCGCTTCGGTATAGAGCGGAAGAGGGGTGGTATGACTCCTTCCCAGGTTCTGCCCTTCTATCGGGAGGGTCTCGCCTTGTGTGAAATCCAATATCGGAGCATCGTCCGTTTCTCCCGTCTCACGGTCCTCCCCGCGTGAGCGGACAGCTCGCCAGCCAGGTCTCAGGATACGCAGCTCCCGAGAGCGGAATACAATACCGTCCACTGTCGCTTCGATGAGCGACACCTCCTTCTCGCAGCGCGGTGCAAACGCCTCGATGGTGCGCAGAACGATCATTCGATAAACGGTATGCTCGATTTCTGAGAGCCCGGCGGCCGATGTCTCACCTGTCGGAATCAGCGCATGGTGGGCAGATATCTTGTCGTCACTCACGCTGCGCCGGGCCAAGCGCTTCCGGTCTATACATGGTTGGAGGACCGCGAATTCCTCTTGCCGGAAGAGGCGATCCAACAATTCAGGGATACGAGTAAAGAGTGTTTCCGGAATGTAGTGGCAGGAAGTGCTCGGATAGGAAATCATACCCTTTTCGTAGAGCGAGTATGCGGCAGCGAAGGTCGTCTCCGGAGAGTAGTCCGGGTCGCGACTGCACTCTTGTTGAAGAGTAGACAAATCATACAATAGCGGCGGCGCCTGATAGGATTTTCTGCGGTCTGCAGCGGTAATTCGCACATGTCCGCATTTGGATATCCGTTTATAGAGCATCTCGGCGGTTTCCCGACGCCCTATTCTGTTTGCGCAGGTTAACTTACGCAGACGCTCGCCGCGGCGAAGCGTCACTCCGAGCTGCCAACAGGTGGCGGGCGTGAACGATCGGTTCTCGCGGTAGCGGGCACAGACCATTGCGAGGGTCGGTGTCAGAAGACGCCCCAGCGTGTTAGTGCCCAGACCCGACACGGCGGCCAGCGCCTGCGAGGCATTGAAGGATACGAGCCAGTCGGCTTTGGCTCGGCAGTCCGCAGCTTCGTAGAGTGCGTCGAAGTCGTGACTGTCGTACAGGTGCCTCAGGCCTTCACGAATCGCATCGTCCGTAAGAGACGATATCCACAAGCGTCTGAACGGTTTCGTGCAGCCCAGATGGGCGTATATCCACCGAAAGAGAAGCTCTCCCTCGCCGCTGGCCTCCGTTGCAACGACGATGCTCTGGCTGCGGGAGAACAGCCTGTCGATGATTTGAAGTCGTCTTACGGCTGCCGGATCGGTGATGAGTCCCCGGCGGATCTGCTGTTGCCGGATTATGAGTTTGAACGACGCGGGAATGAGGGGCAGTGATTCTGCCGCAGGTCTCGGATAGCCGTAGGCCGAAGGCGGCGCCAACTCCACGATTCGCCCCGCAGTCCATGTTATGCCGTACTCGTCGCTCTCGTAATAGTCGGGATCCCGGCGGTACGCCCCGACGGCATGGGCTATTGCCTTTGCGGTAGCAGCGTCTGCTGCTAAAATCGTAATCATAATAGATAATATTGAGACCGCTCTCCGAAGTAGATACGGAGAGCGGTCGGTGAATGAATGGTCAGCGGGCGGCGGGTTTCACGCCGACAATCTCTATCAGCGGCTCATTGCCCTGACGAACGAACTGCAGCGTAGCGTCCATGACGATGTCGGCGCCGAGCAGTACGAGGCTCAGCGGCAGTACGCCTGTCTTCTCGCCGCGCAGCAGCGTGTCGAGCTCTCCGGAGGCTTCCAGTTCGTCGCGCAGTATGCCGATGCCTGCCAACTCCTCCCAGTTGATCTCTTCGTCCCGGAACGCGACCGGAATATCTTTTTGTTTTTCCATGACTTACGTTTTGAATTGAATTACTGAATACTTTTGCCGCGGGACTTCTTACTGTTTTGTTCCTGTTTAGAAGTCTCCTGTTGGCTTTGGCGTTGTGCTGCGCCTGTACGCTGCGCAGCTGCCCGCTTGCGGTCGGGATTCTCGCCGTAATAGTCCAGTTTCCTGTTGCGAAAATTGGCCTTTACGTAACGTGAGAACTGCTTGCCATCGAAGCCCGTCATGCCCTCGACCAGCACAGCCTTGCCGTCCTGCAACTGGGCGTACTGTTTAGCAGAGAGTTTTACGCGCCACAGCTCGGTAGGAATCTTGAACTCCGGCTGCTCCTCGAAGCCATCGCGTGTGCGCGAGTAGCTCGGACGTCCGGTTTGCAAGTCGAGTTTCACGAACGATGAGAACTCTTCACCCTTGCGGTTGATCATATTCTCGATGAAGACAGGCTTGCCCTCGCGCAGCTGCTGACGATCCTCGGACGTGAGCTTCACGCCGCCCATCTCCTTGGGCACGTATATTTCGCGGGCATCCTCCGGAGAATCGGGGTTGTAACGCGTATAGAAGGGCTGATTTGTCGCTTCGTCGAGCTTCACGAACGACGAGAATAACTCGCCGTCCTTGCGCTTCATGTCCTCGACGAAGATGGCTTTGCCGGCATTCAGGTCGGCGATCTGTTGCTTGGTCAGCTTCACGCCGCCGAGGCTCTGGCAGTTGAACAGGCGATCGTCGTCGAAGAGGTATTCGATGCCCCGGCGTTCGGCACTGATCTGAATCTTGGCGTCGAACTCGTTGCCGCTCTTGGCTTTCATGCCCTCGATGAAAACAGCCTTGCCCTCGCGCAGTGCCTGCTTCTCGTCGTCGGTCAGGACGACACCCTTGATTTCGTCGGGAATGAATACCGAATCGGCGCGCATGGAGACCACTTCGTTGGTGAGCTTGTCGAGGCTGATGAACGAAGGAACATATTCGCCGCTGCGGGTTTTAAGCTCTACGACGCGGCCCATATTGCCTGTCTTCAACAGGTTCTCCTTATCCTCTTTGGAGAAGATATGCCCGAAGTAGGGCCGGTCGAGGTCGGGTTTCTGGCGGATGCCGTGAATGTCCAGCACGACGGGACCGCCGATAGACTGCTGAAACGAGAGCCGCGCGTCGGTGCGCAGAATGACCGCACCGAAGTTCATCGCGATAGGTACGGTCTGATTGGTTTTGTACCCCCGGAGCATCTGGTCAAGAAACCCTTTCTCTTCCAGAAAGTCGCGTGAGAGCCCGAAGTTCTTCAGCTGCTTCCAGTCGATCATCGATTCGTGGAAGCGATAATGTTGTGTCTCTTTCGCCGGTTGGTCGGAGCTCTCCTGTGCCAACGGCTGATTTTCTTGTTTTGCCATTTCTGTTTGTGTTGTGTTTTTAGGTTGTGTTTGTTCTTCTTTGCGCGGACGGATCTCATGCGTTTTGAGAAACTCCTCCACGGCGGGGGATCGTTTTCCGGCGGCAAGGTCTTCGAGTGCCTGCCTGTTTTCCGGCTTGTCGAGGTCTTGGCCTCGTGCCGAGAGAATGCCCCAGCGGGTCGGATCTTTGACCTGACTCCAAAAATTCTTAAAGAAATTTTCGAAAATGTTGGAGCGTTTGTCGACTTTGAGGAACGAATTGCGATTCTGTCGGTCGGCACGGACAGTAGTATATTTCCCGTCCTTTTCGATTTGAGTCACGGCCTGTAAGATCAGTTCCATTTTGTCGAGAATGAAGATGATGTCGGAGGTCGGCTCATTCTCTGTGACCGGTGCCCGCGGAGTGTCGGGCGACGTGTCTCCCCGGATTTTTGATTGTGCCATAACATGCTGTCTTTAACGTGAATAAATATTGTTGTCGGCTCAAAAATAGAGATGAAAATCATATAAAATACAGATCTGCAGTTCGTAGACGATGTAAGTCGCATTGTCGCATCTTGAATCATCGTCGCGAGGGGCACAATGAGCCGGACCCGGGAGCAAAGCTGCCGCAGGAAATGAATTGCCCGACAACGAAAAACCGCCGTGCGAAGCACGACGGACAGGATATGCGGATTTGCGAGGCGAGCCGCTTCGTCCCTGCATCACCCGGGTGCGGAAAAGAGGCGGCAGCTTCGTAGTGTGAAGCGAGGTAATGGCAGATGCTATTGGGACTGCGAGAACATATAAAGCTCCCGCCCTTTGACACGATATGCGTCATCGCTCGACTTTGCCTGCTTGCGTCCCGAGACCATGACGCAACCGCGCAGCCGACCCGAAGCATTTTTTTCGAGGAAATTTCTGACATGAATTTCCTCGAAAAACCCGAAGGGCTCGAATGCAGAGGATTCGGATGCGCGGTTATCTTCTCCGAGGGCGCAAGCGAGGCGAATACGAAATTGGAAAGATCCTAAATGAATTATAGATAGAAGAGTAACACTTTTTTATTAATTTTGCTGAAAGAATTTTAATACTCACCTGTATAAAGAATGTTTGGAGAACAATAATGATAAAAATCGGGATTTATCAACATCGACCATATGAAAATATTCTTGATGAATGTCAGCAACAATCTTTAATGCCAACACTCATTAAAGAAAATGAGCCTCAGTATTTCCCGGTCAAAGAAATCGGGGAGAAACTCGACACGGATAAGTTTGTACGAAATATAGCATTAACAGGCCCTTATGGCTCGGGGAAAAGCTCGGTCCTATATACCTTACAGAAAAAGTATAAGGGACACGAATATTTGCAAATTTCACTGGCGACACTGGAATCGTATGATATTCCGGAAGACATAGAAAATAAGAAAAAAGGTACAGAGCAACTAAACCGTCTTATTGAATATAGCATACTTCAGCAGCTGATCTATCGGGAAAAGTACGCAACAGTCCCCAATTCACGTATTAAACGTATTTTCCATTTTGAAGAGAGAAGCCTTTGTAAATGGTCCGCTGGAATTGTCGGATTCCTTATTGCATATTTAATAGCTTTCGAACCGAACTGGTTACGAGTGGAAACTATGTACCGACTATTTGATTGGGGAATAGTTGTAAATTCAGTATTCGATATTTTAAGTGTTATCTATATGATAGTAGGACTATTTATTTGTGTCCGTAAAATTCTACTGTCATATCGTGGGCACCACTTAAGCAAGCTAAATTTAAAAAATGGAGAAATAGAATTAAAGAAAGCATCCATATTCAACAAACATTTGGATGAAATTATATATTTCTTTCAACGAACAAAATACGATGTGGTCATTATCGAAGACTTGGATCGATTCAATACTTCCGACATCTATCTCAAACTCAGGGAGCTGAACCAACTGATCAATGAATCCAAAGAGATAGGCCGACATATCGTCTTTATTTATGCCGTTAAAGACGATGTGTTCAAGGATGCACAACGAGCCAAGTTTTTCGATTATATATCTACCGTTATTCCTGTAATCAATCCTTCTAATTCAATGTCTGAGCTCAAACGCGAACTCAATCACCGAGGTTATAACGATATTGCAGATGATGACTTGGAAGAAATGTCATTCTTCATTAACGATATGCGATTACTTCGTAATATCGCCAATGAATATCAGCAATATCGAACCCGACTTTGCTCTAAGAGCCAAATTAAATTAAATCCGACGAAACTTTTGGGAATGATCGTTTACAAGAATTGTTTTCCCAATGATTTTGCTCAATTGCATAATCGGGAAGGAAATGTTTATAAATGTATCGCATCCAAGCCCCAATTTATAAAATATGCCAAGCAACAACTTGAAGATCAGCAGAAACAATTGGAGCAAAAGATCCAAAGCTATCAGCAATATACTTACTTGCCAAAGAAAGATTTGAGAGAATCTTGTGCATATCGGATTATGTCCGCAATGCTGGCCAAACCTAAGTCAATTTTATTAGATAATACGAAATATGTGTTTAGTTCGATTGTAGATAGCGAGAAGCTTTTTGAAAAAATGATATCAGCAGACGTCATATATTATCAATACAGTGACCATTATTATAGTCTTCATAATGGCGAACTTAACCTCAATCAATCATCTCTTGATTTAGAGAGCACATATTGGAATCGTAAAAAGATATTAGAAGAGTCTCCCCGGGAAGTCAAACAGGAACAGAAACGAATCGACAATGAAGGACGTAGAATCAAGTCGTTGAGATTGCATGAATTCTTCAGATTATATGACATGGGGCAATGTAAGGCTTTTACTGATATAAAGCTGGAGCCTCTACAGAATGTATTTTTGCGACGTGGTTATATCGACGAAGATTATTACGACTACATTTCGTATTTTTATCCGGGTATGATTACACAAAATGACCGGGATTTATTGCTTGCTATGAAGCAAGCCCAAAACAGTGATTATAATACGAATATTGAGAAGATAGAAAATTTCACAAAGAAAGTTCCATTATATGTATTCGATAACGATGCTGTCCTCAATAATTGTTTGGCCGATTTTCTTATATCTCAACGTAAAGATAAGCAATTCAGCGAAAAATTCGAGTTGTTAATGAAACGTATTGAACGGGAAGATGCACCGCTTGATTTTATTGCTCAATATTATAAGAATGGCACACAAATCCAAAGGCTTTTCGAGCGATTTATCGAGCAGAACACTCAGCATCATTGGACTATAATTATGTCACATTCCGTCGAAACAGAGCGTTCCCTTTTAATAGAGGGCTGGCTGCGATTCTGTAAGGCGACGGACTTGTTCAATGAACAACTAGAATGGCTGAACGATAATTATGCATTTTTGGTGGAACACATACAAGCTATTGGATTAGAACATGTAAAATCATTATCAAATAATCGAAAATATACTCGCCTCAATACTGATTCTGATGATTTATTGGCATTTGTAATTGAAAACAATTTATATGAGTTGAATCGAGACAATCTATGTATCGTAGTGAATTATCTTAACCAAATGAACTCGGCAGACATTAATAATATCAATCTGAAACGTATAACAAATACAGAACATAAACAAGTAATTGCCTATGTAAAGCAAAATATTACATCTTGCATATATGAGTTTTCTCATACGGTCAATGACGAAAATGTGGAATCGATTTTGTTCATTTTGAATGACCAAACAATCGATCAAGAAGAAAAGATAGCGTATCTGCAAAAACAGCAATCTAGAATTGAGTCTATCGAAAATATTGCCGAAGAAGCCAGAGAGTTAGCAATAGATCTGTTCCTCCTTGAACCTTGTTGGGAGAATGTTGCAGCCCATTTTGCTTTATCTGAATGTAAGGTAACGGAACCATTGAAGCACTATATCGAGCATTATAAGACCGAATTGGGAGGATTAGCTTGCGATGATACGATTGCTGAAAAAGAATCCTTATTCGACGCTCTCATTGGCTCGAATATATTGGAAATAGAAACTTATAAAGCAATAGGAAACTCATTTAGATACACGCTAAATGCGGAGTCATATCTCGCCGACCTTGAATCTGACCGGTTGGATTATCTTATCGATGCACATAAAGTGGCATTTACAAAAGAGAACACATCGGCAGTTTCCTCTCATCGTACATCAACTTTTTTCAAATACTTAATCAATAACAAAAACGAATTCTTGAAAGAAGCCGGAAGCATAACATACTCCTCAGAACTTGCGATAGTACTTTTTACAACTAACACATTATCTATGCAAGAAAAGGCTGTAATCGCACCATTCTTAAATGCAAACATTATCGGCAGCAATTCTAAATTAGCATCAGAAATTTGCTCGCTGTTGTTAGCAACGAATATTGAGCTTAACGAACAATGCCTAATATCTGTTGTTGCAAACTCTGACGATATAGAAAATTGTGTAAAGGTTATGGGCCATGCAATTCGAAAACATCCGCATAATATACAATTTATAGAGAAATTGCTGCAAAATCTTTCAGCGCCCTATGCCGATATTGCAATCCATGATAGAAAGCATCCTGTACTTGAAAGGAATGATTATAATAAATGGTTACTTGATGTTCTTACTAATATAGGATATTTATCGTCATATAGTGAGATCGATAAAGGGCTAAAAGTTAATAAAAAAGCATTGTAATTATATATCAATGGGTTGAATTGATTTGTTAAGTTTTACTTATGTTTGTCGAATTCAATCCGCAGTTGTACATGTGTCTGAAGTATTACCGGCATAATACATGATCAAGCGAACTTAACACTCATGGAGATCAACGGCATCGAATAGCTATGATATATAGCGTTTCATGGCGATAGACGAAAGGTAAAAGAGTTTTAGAGGATGTAATAGAATATAATGCATTGTCCCGGCCGCATGCTTCATCCCATGATACTGCCGAGAGAGAACATGGGCATGTACATGGCTATCAGGATTACGGCGACGAGCATTCCGACAAGGAGGATGAGCGCCGGTTCAAGCATAGCGCCCATGTGCCTTATGGCATATTCGAGCTCTTCTGTGAGCATCTCAGCCTGTCGCCGCAGCATCTCGGGCAATCGGTTCGTCTCTTCTGCGACACGTGCGAGGGCCACGAGCTTCCGATCGTAGAGCGCCGGAAAGCGTGCGAGTGCGGCGGCGAAGGTGTCTCCGCGTTCGAGCCATCGGGCAATCAGGTCGAATGATTTGCGGTAAGGGTAAAATTCGATCACCTCCCGAAGCATGCCTATGCCGGTAAGCAGGGGTACGCCGGACATGCAGAGCAGTTCGAGAAGCTTGCAGCATTGCGCCTGCATGTTCTTGCGGACAATTTCGCCCACGACAGGCAGGTGCAGTATGATTGTCGCACGCCAGTGCTGCACTCTCTCGCTGCGACAGTTCGCTCGGTAAAGCAGATAGAGTCCTCCGCCTGCGATGACCGTAGAGGCCGCATAGGCGGGAAATGCGTTCGACAGAGCGATGATCGTGCGTGTAAGCGCAGGCAATTCTCCGCCCATGCGTGCATATACCTCCTCGAACATGGGTACGACCACGGCGAGCATGAAGGCCACGACGGCTGCGGCTACGGCGAGGATCACGGTCGGATAACTCACGGCCGAGGAGATCATGCGTCGCTGTGCAGCCTTCTTGCGATAGTAGCCGCGCAGAAAGTCGAGCGTATCTGGGAGTCGCCCCGTTTGGTCCCCGATGCGTACTACACCGCATTCCAAAGCTCGGAATGCTCCGCAGCCGAGCATCGCTTCGTCGAGCGTACGGCCGCGCACGACATCGGCGTAGATCGCTTCGAGCAGTGCCTTCATCTTTCGATCGCTCTCGCCCTCGATGAGCAGCCGAAATGCCGCCGAGAAGTCGAGTCCCGCACCGAGCAGCGCATGGAGTTCGGCATATAAGGCCTCGCGTCGTGCATCGGAGAGTTTATGGTTCGTCATCATATCCGTATCCGTTTTCGATCCGTGTGATCGTCGTTTCGTATCGTTCCCATGCGGGGTGCCGCACGGGAAATTTCAGCAGGCGGCTCTCCGCTTCGATCTCTACCGTGTCGGCTGCCGTATCGTATGGTATAAGCCGTATCCGTCCGACGCGCCGCAACAGCGTGTCGCGGAATGCTCCCGCGGCGTACAGCACCGTCGAGTCGACCGACGACAGACGCGTCTCATGTCCTGCACGATATAGGCGTAGTGACTCGCCTCCGCCGAACTCCTCCTTTATGCTGTCGGCAGCGATGAGCAGTTGCCCGATGCGGAATATTCCGTCGCTCTGCCTCCCGTTTTCGACCAGAGCCGTCGTGCGTCGGGCGATGAGCCGCGAAAAGAGCGTCAGAGCCTCCGTAGCGACCAGAAAGACGATCCCCGCAACAAGCATCATAACCAGAGTCTCTGCCAGAGTCGATGCACGCAAAGTATGTCTCACTCCTGCCATTCCACTACCTTCCTGCATGTTATGCGCTTTCTGCTGCCGTCGATGCGCACCACGACCGTTACAACCTGCATATCGTCATAATCCCGGTATGGTTCTACGACGGCCGTTATCTCTCCGCCGCCGTAGACTTCGACGTATGTGCCTTCCGGCCACAGCCCCGAGGCGTATCTCTCGAAAGCATATCCTGCACGGTATTCCGCCTCTGCGATTGCCAGTGCATCGTCTTCGCGCAGGGTAAGCTGCGGCAGCAGTTTCAACGTCGCGGCGAAGACGACGAGCAGAACAACAGCTGCGACGACTGCCTCCACGAGCGATGCGGCCCGCAGCCGTTCAGATGCTACTCGACGCATACCACCTCCTTCCTGCGCAGGGTGTCATACCCGGCAAGCCACAGCGGCTGTGCCGTGGCGGTGTTTTCCAGCAACGTAAGATCATATAACATATTTATGTAACAGCCTTGCGGCGAGGTGTAAACAGCCTGCCGCAGTATGGTTCTTCCGGAGACGATGCCCTGAACGTGGGCGTTGCCGTCGACGTAGAGAAGCCCCCGCACGCGCGACGTGCGCGACTGGCGGTAGGAGGCGGTCGGATTCTTTCTTCGTGCCGTATCGCGTACAATGACGTACCCGTCCACCGTCGCGCGGTTTCCCAGCTCGGCATAACGGCCGGCATAGATCCCCGACGGATAATTCAGTACGGCCCGAGGCTCGACGACAAGCGTGTCGCGGGCGAACAGCTGCGCTGTGAGGCGCGCTCCGCTGCCGACAGTGATCTTGCGTGCTACGATGATCGGTCGTTCGATACGGCATGTGGAGTCTATGCGCAGTTCATCGGCCGCCAATACGATCCTCCCGTGCAGCGTGCAGCAGCCGATCGAGGCCGTGCCTGACCGCAGATAGCGGGTCGAATCGCGGAAGAAGACCCCGAGGCTGTCGGGCATTCGTTCTGTCACCGGCAAACGCTCTCCGGCCGCGAAGAGAGCATCGATGTATGAAGCTGCTTCGGCGGATGGTGCGGGGAGCGCCGTCGCAGCACGTCGGATTGCGGTTCGGGGAACGGGCTCGCCCTGATAGAAATCGGCCCCTATGCGGCCGTAGACAATCCCGTTCTGCGGGAGATGCAGCACCCCGTTCAGATGTGTCGCTCCGGCCAGAGTCACGGCCGCACGGTTATCGGCATAGTGGAGTGTCCGAGCGGGCGCGGGTTCCAAGCCGACAAGGCGGCAGGCGGTGACGAGCGAGTCGCCCGTGGCGACGTGCAGCAGTTCGTAGAGCCCCCACGGCTCGCGGCGCACGAATATGCGCGACTGCGGCAGCGAGTCGTAGAGAAGATATCCCTCGGCGGCTGCGAGCGACCGCTCGCGGGGATGCAGAAGATAAAGCGTAATGGCCGACTCTGCGTCGGCACGTGCCTGCCGCAGCCGTTGTGTGCGCATGAAGAGCAGCATCTCCTGCTCCCATAGCGCAAGCAGTCCGAGCATTGCCGTGAGCATTACCAGCGTAATAGCCACGACCGTCGGCAGGACGGCGCCGGCCATGTATGTAGCATGCCGTTTCATCTATTCGCATCGTTTTACACCATATGTCACTCCCTCTCGTTCGAGATAGAGTGAGTCGCGGTCGGAGCCTGCGAGCCGCCAGCCGCCGGCCGCATCGCCTGGGCGAAGTTCGTACTGCACCTCGCCGATCATCAGTATATGGAGCGTCTGCCCGCCGGCGGTCACCGCTGCCAGATGCACGATCGGCGTGCGATCACGTTGCAGGACGCTCTTTTTTACCGGTGGCAGCGGTCGCACCGTGGGGCGTGATGCCGGCCTGGGTGCAGTGGCACCTCGCAGGAAGGGATCGGGATAATCCAACCGCAAGGTGTCGCTGATGGCCGGAGATGCGAATGGGACGCTCGCCGTCGGCCGGATGGCCGGTGTATCGTGTTTGGCCGGTGCAAAGATGCGCCAGGCCACCACGCCCCAGACAGCCACCACGGCAGCAAGAAGCAGATAGGTCGTCCAACGCGATTTCAAGGCTCGAAAGGTTTTTCGTCAGGTGCGGTATCGGGGTCCACGGGCTGCCGCGCCGCCTCGACGACCGTCAGATGCAACGTCGCGGAGCGAACTTCGTAACCGGAGTTGAAAGCTGCGACCGTCCACTGGTACTCGCCTGCTTCGAGTCGCAGCAGACATCCGTAACTGCGGGCCATGCCCAACGTGTCGGCGGCAATGAGCGTATCGGCGACGATCCGTCCGGCTGTCTCCACCCAAAGCTCGTAGCCCGTCGCGTGATCCAGGGCATGCCAGCGGAAGTGCGTCATACCGGCCGGGACCGTTGCGCCTGACGCCGGCCGCAGGAGCTCGACAGGCCGGCCGGACAGATCCTCTTCCATGATCTGGCAGGATACCGCCGAGAGGAAGAGCGCGAATGAGAAAAAGGTTTTCATTCCGATTCGTTTTTTAGGGTCAACTGTTGTATGTAGAGCGTAAGTATAAGTTGCGGACGGCGATTCCGGGCTTGCGTCGTTGTGCGCCACTCGACCGACCGCATGCGGCAGTCGGGAAGCCGTCGTTCGAGCGCCTCGGTCGTGCGCAACAGCTCCTCGAAGGAGCCTGTAAGCGTCAGCTGCGCCGTATGGATTTCGACCCCGTCCTGTTGCAGCGTTACCGCAGGTACGTACCCCATGACCCGCACGCCGGCGGGTGCGGAGTGCCTCAGCGTGTCGAGCAGGGCCCCCGAGAGGATCGATTCGGTACTTTCGACGGCAGGCCGTTTCGTTCCGTCGGTTGCCTGGGCGAGCGTAGCGAGTTGCCGTTCCAGATGCCGGCACTGCCGCCATGCGATGAAGGTGTCGTACAGGGCGAACCGCCAGGCCGTCCATGGCAGCACGATGACGAGCAGAACCAGCAGGCCGAGACCCCGATATTTGTAAGGTATGTTCATAGTCCGATTTCGATGCGGAACACGAGCCGCTCGGCATCGCGCTCCCGTTCTACATTGGTAAGCCGCACGGTGCGGCAGCACGCCTGGCCCGTCAGTCGTTCGACGAATGACGATACATCTGCTGCGGTCGTCGCCATTCCTGCGACGACGGCCGTCCGCTCTTGTCGCAGCAAGGGTTTTCCTGCCTCCAAACGCTTCACGAGCGGCTCTACCAGGAGTGTCGTCAGGGCGACCCCCTCCGGCACGGCCGCTGCAAGGCGGTCGCAGATGACCGCACGCGAGATCGTATATCGTGCACCGAACCCATCCACCAATGCCCGCTGGCGGGCCGTAGCGTCAGCGGCGGTCGACGCCAGGCACTCCCGTGCCGCGAGTTCCGACTGCAACGCCTGACGACGCGCACCCAGTCTCGGGGCAAGGGCGGTGTTGGCAGCGAGCAGACACAAAAACAGACCCAGCACCGGCAGCGCGATACGACGCACGAGCGTCAGCATCAGTGCCGATCCCTCGGCCGACGGCCGCAGCAGGTCTCGCCAGCGCAGTGCAGCGAACAGGTTCCGTGCAGCCTCAGCGGGCGGAAGGCCGACTTCGATCCGTTGGATATGTATGTCGGACGCAGCGAGCTCTGCCATGACTTCCCGCAGCCGCTCGCGCCGCACGAAGACGATCTGACCGTCGCATTCGCTCCACAGGAAGGTGTTCCCATCCTCGCGCACCCGAGCCGCGACTTGCGAGTCGAGGGGTTTCGAAACCGTACCGTGCCCGCCGACCGTCACGCCGGTAACACCTTTGGCAAGGTATTCCGCATCGTACTCGGTTCGCACGATGTCGCCATTTGCCTTACAGCGCCACGCCGAGATAGAGTGGCTGTCGGTCGTCAGCATAATCTCCAATACCCGGGCAGGGCCGAGGATATGAGCCGGTAGTTTCATTCTATGACCGTTGGTTTGATGAAGATATTGAGCGTGCGCTCGACTTTGTTGCGTTTCTCCTTGCCGAAGAACCACTTGATGACGGGCACGCGTGCAAGAAACGGCACGCCGCGCGAAGAGTTCTCCATCGTGTTGCGGTCCAGGCCGCCGAGGAGCACCATCTCTTCGTTCTGCACCTTGACGATCGAGCGGAAGCTGCGTGTGGCCGTTCCGGGCGGGGCATCCTCAGCCTTGCGGTCGGTAAACTCCGTCTGCTCGAACTCGATGTCGAGGGTGATTTGCCTATCCTCCGAGACGTAGGGCGTGACCTTGATCGAGAGGTTGGCATCGACCGACCTCCACTGATAGGACTCCGAAGAAATGGGGTTCTGCGTGCCGTAGTAGTTGTTCTGCACCTCCTTGTAGTATTGCTTCTCGCCGCTGGTAAGCACGGCCTGGTGGCCGTTCAGGGTCGAGAGCTTCGGCGTGGAGAGCAGGCGGATCGTTCCGTCCTCCTCCAAGGCTTGCAGGCTCAGGTAGAAGTTCGGCGTCACGCGTCCCAGGTTGACCGAGCCGCTGATACGCCCCAGCAGATTATTCACCGCGCCCGCCCCGAAGGTCATATCCACACCGGGGGCAAGCGTGCCCGATGTCTTCACGCGTTTGTCTCCCATACCCGCACCGATGCCTATCTCATGGATCTTGCTCTTGGTGACATCGGCGATCAGTATCTCCATCGTTATCAGAGGTACGGGCCTGTCGACCGAGCGCAGGAAGGTCTCCACGCGCGCCACGTCGCGTCGGTCGCCCGAGAGGATCAGGGCGTTCAGGTCGGGAAAGGTCTTCACGGCGACATGGCGTTTCAGCGCTTCGGGGATGATCTGTTCGACATTCGACACGGCGCGGTAGACGAGCGGCAGCACGCATGCCGATGTAAGCGCGTCTGTGGCTGCCGTGCCGAAGATCCAGATGCCGCGCTCCATGTAGTAGCTGTACGGCGAGCCTTTGAGCAGCACTGAGAGCAGGGTCTCGAAATCGGTGTTCTCGACCCAAATACCTGCCGTGAGGTGCATGGGCGAGAGAAAGTAGTAGTCGAGTTTCAGATCGTCGCACAGATCGAGGATAACATCCTGCACGTCGCTGCGCGCGATGCGTGCCGTGATGCGGCCCAGCGAGTCCACACGCAGCTCGTCGGGTGTGAATTGCCTGCGGCGCGCATAGGTGGGATAAGAGGTATTCGTGCCGCCTTGCGCAGCCGGCTCTTCGCGCCACAGCATCCAGACATCCTGCGCGTTAGCTTCGACCTGCAAGCCGTTGACCGACGCAAGGGTCCGCATAGCCGCCCCGAAAGACATGCGTTGTACATATCCCGAGACCTTGCAGTCGTAGAGAGGCTCGGGGACGATGACGTTCCGTGATGAGAGCCGTGCGATCTTCTTCGCAACATCGATCAGACGTTCGCCGCGCAGATCGTACGAGAGTGTCGTGTCGGAAGCCTCATACGTAAGGTCGGGATCCGGTGCGGGAGCCACAGCCGCGGCGGCAGGAAAGATCGAGAGGATATTGCCGCCGCAGGCAATATCCAGCCTGTACTCGCGGCAGAGAAAACGCACCAGATCGTCTACGCGCGCCCGGCGGAAGTTGCACGACACGGGAATGTCCTCCACGCTGCGTACCGAGAGGTTCACGCCGCTGGCACGCGCGATGTTGCGCAGCAGCTCCGAGAGCGACAGCCGCCCCGAGGTGATGTCCACCTGCTGCCGAAACATCGAGTCGCGCTCGACGAGTGCCGTCAGCTGTGCGTCGATGCGCGACAGACGAACGGAGTCCGAGGGTTGTGCCGCTGCGGGTGTTTGTCCGGCTGCCGATATCTCGGAGGGCTGGGCCAAGCAGAACGCAGGCAGCACGCAAAGATAGAGCAGAAGCGTAAGGGCGTATCGTTGTTTCATAAGTTTGAATCAATAGTTAAGCATCGGAATCAATTCGTCGAGAGAGGTCTCGCCGCGGCGGAAAAGGTCGATGACGGCATCTCGGAGCGAGGATATGCCTCTTGCTGCGAGCATCGGTGCCACATCGGTGTGCCCCGCGCGGGCTGCTGCCGCCAGCTCGTCGTCCAGAGGAATAACCTCATAGACCGCCCGACGGCCTGCATAACCCGTGTAGAAACAATGATCGCAGCCCACGGGCTCCGCCATGCTCTCGATCTCGACCCCGGCCAGCAGGCGTCGCACCTCGTCCGTCGCGGCTGTCTCACGTTTGCAGTGCGGGCACAGCAGCCGCACGAGGCGCTGCGCCACGGTCATCACGAGCGTATCGGCCACCAGATAGGGGTGCACACCCATATCCGAGAGCCGGGCCACGGCACCCCATGCCGTATTGGTGTGGATAGTTGAGAAGAGGAGATGTCCCGTGAGCGATGAGCGCACGGCCATCTCCGCCGTAGCACCGTCGCGTATCTCGCCCAGCATGATGATGTCGGGATCCTGACGCAGGAAGGTGCGCAGCGCAACCGTGAACGTGAGCCCGATCTCCTCTTTGAGCTGTACCTGATTGACCCCTTCCAGCGTGTACTCGATAGGGTCTTCGATCGTAAGGATATTGTCCGTGAGGGCATTCAGACGTCTGAGCGTGGCGTAGAGCGTCGTGCTCTTTCCCGAACCCGTGGGACCGCATATCAGTATCATACCGAACGGTCGTGCTATGGTCCGGCAATAGTCGTCGTACTGCCTTGCGGAGAAGCCGAGATTAGCAAGCTCCAACAGCTCGACGCGACGGGTAAGCAGACGCAGCACGACCTTTTCGCCATAGATCGTGGGGAGCGTAGAGACGCGCACGTCGAATTTCTCTCCGCTGCGGTCGTAGCCGATGCGCCCATCCTGCGGAAGACGCTTCTCCGATATGTCGAGGTTCGCGAGAATCTTGATCTGGTTCACCAGCGGCATATACTGCGACTGTTCGACGACATAGCGCTCGGTCAGTTTGCCGTCGATGCGCATGCGGATCCGGCAGCGCCCCTCGTATGGTTCGAGGTGTATGTCGCTGGCGTTGTCGTGCAGCGCTTCGCCCACGAGCGAGAATAGGAATTGCCGACCGTGGCCGATCTCGGTCGCACGGCCCGCCGCGACGGAGGCAGTCTGCGTTCCTGATCGATAGTATTGCGACAGGAGCCGTTGCAGCTCGCCGACGGAAATCCGAGCAATCTCGACCTGCCATCCGTAGAGTACGGCAAGCTCCTCGACGGCTGTCGTGTAGTCGCGTTCCTCCTCGCCGTGGCAGCGCACCCTATTTTCTTCGCGAGCGAAGGGCACGAGACGGTACTCGACAGCTTCGGCTGGCGAGATCAGACGGATGATCTCCGTGGGGATATGTGTTGAGATTACGGCCATAAGTGCAGACATTCTATGGCGACCCACACCGCGAGCACGATGCCGGCCGTCCCGACGAAGGGGATAGTGCGATAGCGTCTGCCGCAGCATACCCACCACATGAGTGCGGCCAGGCAGCAGGCGATCATAAAGCGTAGATACCCCTCCGGAGGAAACAGAGGGGCGACGGCCAGCAGAAACAGAACGTCGCCGGCGCCGGTGGCACGGCTGATCGTCATCCTGCGTAGCCGCAGACAGAGGGTAAGGAGTATACCCGACAGCAGCAACAGCAGTACGTTGCATAATGTATGCTCCGCCATTGCGCGCCACCCCTGAACCAGCCACGCGGCCGCGGCCGCCGTGCCGCCGAGCGCAGCCAGCCATACGATGCCGACGCGACGCACGCGGAAATCGTCGCGAGCGAGTATGGCGACGGGCAGCAATAGAAACAGATATGGATACGGTATGAGCATAATTATCAAGTCAATCCTTTACTGTCTCGCGCAAGGTTTTGTCCTGATCGATCTCCCAGACGTTGTAGATGCCGTCGCCGTCGAAGTCCACCACGGCCGTCGCCGTGGCGCGGAAGCCGTGCTCCGAGACCTCGACGATCTCGATGCGGTAGTTGGCCTGCCCGCCGTCGGTAACTAATTTCGACTGCTCGAAGCCCAGTTCGTCGAGCGAGGGCGAATAGCGGGACGAGGTATAGAAGTTCGAACGTTGCAATGTGTGCAGGTAGGTGAGCTGCTGCTGCGCCTCGGTGCTCTTTGCACGTGAGATCATAGGCATCAGATTCGGCAGGGCGATCAATACCAGAATACCGATAATGACCAATACTACGAGAAGCTCGGGTAGCGAAAACGCTCGAAGATACAGGTGTTGAATTTTTTTGCTGTCAGGTCTCATTGTTCGGGGAGTTAATTTATATACAAAGGTATGATCCGACCGGAACAGCGCCAAGAAAACGGCACATAATACGACCTTTCAAAAATCGCACAACATATTGATTATCAGCAACTGCTGGATGATAAAATATTATCCGGTCATTTCATGATTGTAACGCATTGACTACCAGTAATTTGTTTGATGCCTACTCGAAGGTGGAAATATTCATCCTCATAACTCATTAATTACCAATTCAATACCTGCATGAAAGTTTCGGATTAGAATCAAATACATTAACATTATTGATAATCAACGAATTACTCATTTGGCTGCAAGGTAGGAATTCAACCCGTTTTCGATTATTCCACTACGGGGATGATATATCTTTGTTAAAAACCGAAGTATCGCAACCTATTCCGATTTGTACAATCCAAACCCAAACTTTATGAAAAGAATTCATCTCTTTCCGTTTCTTGTCTCGTGTTTGATCGGGCTTATATTATGTATGCCTGCACGAGGACAATCCATGCCAAGCAAGTATGAATATGCCCCTACGCCTCAGACATGGGCTTTCATGCGTTACGGCAATACGCCGGTCGACTACTATACGGGTACGGCCCGTGTCGATGTTCCTATCTACACCTACTCCGACAACGACTTCAACATTCCGATCTCGGCGAGTTATGCCTCTACGGGATTTCAACCGCAGCGCCAAACAGGCATCATCGGCCTGAACTGGTTTCTCAACTGCGGAGGCTCGATTACCAGAGAGATTCGAGGTCTGCCGGACGACCATAGCAATTACTATTGCGGGGCATTTATCACAAACGGTGGTCCATATGTCAATGACGAAGAGAGTTTTAATCTTGAAATGGGAGGTTTGTCTGAGGATTTGGCGAGATATGCAATAAATGGCAGAGAGACCGAGTCGGATCTCTACTACTTCAATTTCTTAGGGCACTCGGGCAGGTTTCATTTCAATGGCCGATGTGAAATATGTGTCTATGACACCGATGGCAATCACGGCACATACGAGATCACGAGAAATATGAGTGACGGCCGTATACTGGGCTTTACCCTTCGCACTGCGGACGGTTACGAGTATGTTTTCGGTGGCGTCAACGATGCCGTCGAACATCATGTTAAAGGAAATTTTAAGTTTGAAGGCGCATTTGAGTTCGAAAAAGGAAATGGTTCCGATTACGAATGGACCTTCCCGATCGTAACATGGAACCTCAAAGAGATCGTTGCGCCCAGTGGCCGCAGAGTGACGTTTACTTACAAAGAGCCGGAATTGCATCCACAAGTGGACCCGATCGATATCGGAACGGACAATCCGTTCTATGTCATGACATTTGCCGTCGGAAATAACTATATTGTGAATGGAATGTATCATCGTAATCACATGCGTCACGTCAGCGTGGTGCGCACATCGTATCTCCAACAGATAGATGTCGCAGACTGTAATGTGAAGATTACATTCGACTATGGCCGCAAAGGCTGCTGCGATGTCGACAAGAACCAGCATAGCACTATCCCGGAGACCACGGTGGAAGATGCCCAAATCGTGCAGGACCTGTATCGGCTGAACGGGATAACCGTGCACTCATATGGTAAAAAGATACGCGAATGTACGTTTTCATACAATATCAAGGATAACCGGACGCTGCTGACAGACATCTATTTGCCGGGGATTGGAAATTATCACATGGCGTACTACCAAAACAAGCCGTTTGCCGGTCTGACGACATCGGATGTCGATTTCTGGGGCTACCAGAACGGCACTGGCAACAGTTATAACGCATATTGTCCCATGACCGTCGACCAGGATCGCAACGAGAATATCAATCCGGCCGAGACATTCAACAACCCCCACTGGGAGTATGCCCTGACAGGCTGTCTGAAACGGATAACATATCCCACAAGAGGCTATACCGAGTTCACATACGAAGCAAACCGAGCCAAATACATCGTCTTGCGGCGCAGCAGCATATTGGTATCGTCCGAGGACAGGCTGCCCATCGAGCTCAATGGCATATCCCCGGGTAAACCCCTGACTCCCTACCTTGCGCGACTCCATTCGTACAAGAGCTTCTTCAACGGAAGCGACATAACGGGCGGTGTGCGCATACGGCGTATTACCGACTGCGACGGATATGGTGATCTCGTCATACGCGAGTTCGAGTACGACACCGGCATTGTCTCGTCGTTCCCGCGATACCAGCTTGAATACCGCCCCAACTTTCAATTCCACAACCCTTATCTGAATATACAATCATCGACCTTCGACAGGGTAAATATCGGTTACAGCCGCGTGCGAGAAAAACGTGCGGACGGATCCTACACGGAGTACCGGTATAACGATTATCTGCTTCATCCCGACGAGCCGGACGATCAGAACAGCAAGAAAATTTCAACGAGCGGCCCGGACCCAAACATGCCATCGGTTTATATCGACAATATCATGCGTGAGCCTAACTCCCGCCACTACCGTCGCGGCAAACTGCGCAGCATAGGATATTTCGATGCCTCGCACAGCTTGGTTCGCATGGAACGGATGAAATATTCGGAGCACAACGCAGGCGACTCCGTAGACTACTCGACCTATGTTGTTTTGAGTGGGGACTATGCCTACTCGGTCAAGCTCTTTACGGGCGACTATCGTCTTGTGGAGAAGACCTCGACGGATTACTTCGGCCGAGACTCCATCGTAACCACGACCAAATATGCGTATAACGACCTGGGACAGATAAACAGCCAAACCGTAATCGCTCCCGACAACTCGATACGCCAGACGCTTACCACATATCAGCACGAGACCACTCCATATAGTGACTCCCCGTATCACATGCTGGACTATCCGGCATCGGTAAAGACCCTCTATGCCGACAACTTCTATGCCCCGGCCGCATTGCGATACATTACCTCGGCCGTGAAATACGAGTACTCCAACTTCGATGGTGTGATCAAACCTCACTGCGTGAAGGAGGCGTTGCTCGACGAGCCGACAGTATCTACCAAGCTGCCGATGTTGACATACAGAACATCGGTAAAGTACGAATCTCGTGATGCTCTGGGCAATCCCACGCAGATAGAAGATGTCTCGGGCGTGGTAATCTGTTACATCTGGGGTTACAACGGACGCTATCCCGTTTTGCGGGCGGTAGGTACTACGTATGAAGAGTTGAAGACTGCACTCGGCATTACGGACAATGCTCCTTTGAGCGGGGCGCTGAGTGCAGTTCAGGAGGCCGCCGTGCGCCGAATGTCGGGCATATATGTCGATACATACGACTACACGCCCGACGTGGGTATGATCCGTCACACCGATATCGCCGGACGAACATATACCTACCAGTACGACTACGCAGGTCGCCTCATGCGCACTGACGATCCTCTGGGATGCCTGCAAGAATACAATTACGATTTATCCCTTGACCTTATCAACCGATGAAACGCCATATCACTATTTTCCTGTCGGTGATCCTGCTGTCGATTACCGTTGCGGCACGCGCCGCCCAACCGCAAGTAAACATCAAGTGTCAGCCGCAAACATGCACCGTGCCCGATACAGGCGGTACACGCTCGGTAACCATCATGTATGACAATGCCTCGGGCAGCATATCCACCGTTCCCGACATCATCCGACGGAACGCGCTGACATACGACACGGAGCATGTTGAGAAGATCGAGTTTCCGACATATGCCACTGCCGTCATAACATTCAAGCATCGTCCCGACGGTGCGAGAACCGAGGACAAGATAACGTTCGGCTTTACCATACGCGTGCCCGAGGGCGGACTGCCGGATCTGTCTGTTCCCGGCAAAGTCGAAGGATCCGACACGCCGCAATACGTGGAGCAGTTCTGCCAGTGCGAGCTCTCATACATCTATCCAGCATTGAGCCAAGTTATCGGCGGCCTCATCTCCGCTTCGGATAAAGCATACAATCCGGGGCAGAGGGTCGAGCAGATACGCTCCGAGATGCCCGCCATGAGCATTCCCGGCCGGAATATAACATACTCCTGGCAGCGGCGGACAGGGACGTCGTGGCAGACGATAGAGGGCGCGACGGACGCGGTATACACACCGCAGCCCATAGGGAAAGTATCGGAGTACTATCGCCGCGCGGCATACGACGGATACCAAACGGCTTACTCCAACGAGGTGGAGATACGTGCCCTGGCAAGCGGCGGCACGATAGGCATGGAGTATGAAGACGAGGCGACGACGATACGTCTCACAGACGTGCAGCAGCCGACAGTGCCGGCCTCGCAATGCCGCTGGGAGAGTTCCGCCGACAACGAGACATGGACGATCATCGGTAGCGGCACCTATGCCAAGACGGTAACCAAGCCGGCCGTAACCACCTTCTACCGCCGTGTGGCAACGTCGCTCGACGGCAAGGACGAATACCCCTCCAATACCGTGATATACAACCTTGTCACGCCCGTATCCATTCGCGTGCGCACAGCGACAGATGCCGCGGGCAGCACCTTTGTCGAAGACCGCACATACTACGATGGGCTGGGACGCGAGATGCAGAGCATAGCCGTGGGGGCTGCACCCGACGGCAGGGACGTCATCTCCCTGCATCTATACGACGGCAAAGGACGCGAAGCGAACACATATCTGCCATTCTCGTGGAACGGCGCAGGCAAGTATCTTGGCAATGCCGCATATAAGCAGGACAAGTACTATAAGCAGAGATACTCTTCTCAAACGACATGTTATCCCTTTACCCATACCGAATACGACTCCTCACCGCTCGACCGGCCTGTGTCTACCGTGCGCCCGGGTGCGGAGTATCGTGCCGACGAGGGACATGCCATCAGACAATCCTACGGAGTCAATTCCGCGAATGAGGTGCTGCGCATCGTCATGAGCATGACATTTAACGCGGCCGGAGGCATTCAAGTCAAAGGCTATCACCCGGCAGCCGAGCTCTACAAGACCTCTGCGGAGAACGAGGACGGTGCCGTGACTATCACCTTTACCGATGCCGAGGGGCGCACCGTGCTGTCTCGCCGCGTGATCGACGAGGGCGACTATGCCGATACATATTACGTGTACGACTATATGGGACGACTCAGATGGGCGATCTCTCCCGAGGGCAGCGATCGCCTGGTATCGGGCGCATCATACGCCATAAACTGCGATCTGGCGAAGAAGTATTGCTTCCGATATGTCTACGACCAATACGGCAATGTCTCCAAGACGTATATTCCCGGTCGCGACGAGCCCGATATGGCCGCTTACGACAGCTCGGGCCGCCTGACGTCCTCCTCCACGGCCGCCATGCGCAAGGATGGCGTAACGAACGGATATCGGTACGATAATATCGGGCGTATGACAGCCGTTCTGGCGACCGAAGAGAACCGGACTGCCGACAATATCCTATATACCTACGACAGCTATTTGCCCAATACATCGATGATCGGTCACGGTTTCATTGCCGTCGATGATGTCGTCTCGGCCAACGACCGTATGCTGAAACCGCGCGGCATGAAGACGCACGAGAGGGTTTATGAAGTTCATGACAAAAGCAATACAGCCCCGAAATATTCGCTCCGCACGTTCTACTACGACCTGCGCGGCCGGATCGTGCAGATGGTTGAGACTTCGCCCATGGGGCGCACCGTGCGCGTAAGCTACAAGTACGACTATACGGGAAATCCCCTGATATGCCACGAGCGGTACACCCTCAGCGGCAAAACCACGACAGTCGTCTATGCCTACGAGTACGACAGCCGCAGACGTGTCACGGGCGAGACGACATCGGTCGACGGTGAGCAGATAACAGACATTGCATACACCTACGACGAGTTGGGGCAGCTGAAAAAGATAACGGCAGGATCCGATATCGAGACCACGTACACATATAATATTCAGGGGTGGCTGACTAAAAAGCGGACGAACAATAACCCGTTGAAACCTCGACTGGCGAGTGCAGAGTCCGGTTTGACATTCAATCGCGACAGCCTGATAATGCCCCCGGGTGTCATTGTCGAGTCTCTGCAAAAAACCATCTTCGAGCAGACGTTGGAGTACTTCTCGCCTCAGCATGCACAGTCGCGATATGCGGGCAATATAGCCGAGACTTCGTGGCGGAGAGGCAATGCCGAGGCCGCCACATACGCATACACATACGATCGGCTCGGGCGCCTCGTAGATAGCCGGATTATATGCAGCGGTACACGCTTGAAGTTCTACGGCGAACGCGACATATCCTACGACAAGAACACGAACATTCTGTCGCTCACGAGGTACAACGGATTGCTGACCGGAACGCAATACCGATACACCTATGACGGGAACCGGAAGCTGTCGGTAACGAGCGGGGCATCGGCCGAGACTGCTACCGACTATGGTTATCAATACGATATTATGGGAAATATCTCGAAAATAGGGGCAGAAAACTTGCTAATTTCCTATAATTATCTTAACTTGCCCAAGCAAGTAACCAAAATGTGGGCTCCGAGAACAGAAGGAGCGGCAACACACGTCGTAGGCGTGGCACGTCCCACAGCAAGCTATCTCTACCTTGCCGACGGAACGAAGGTGCAGGCGATAGGTGAAACAGGGCAAGGTTACGAGTATGTGGGTTCTTTGAGACTGAGCGTTAACGGCAGCAATGTCGACATCGAGAGCATTCCATTTGCCGGAGGTCGGATCGTCAAGACTACGAACGGCTACGAGCCGCAATACTACATTACAGATCATCTGGGCAGTACACGAACCATCGTAAAGCCCAAGGCGACCGTAGTAGCAGAGTTCGATTATATGCCATACGGCACGCAACATGCCGTGGCGACGGCTCCGACGACAGAGGCTGACTACAAGTACACCGGCAAGGAGCAGCAAGGTGTCTTCGGGCTTGACAATCTCTACGACTCGCAAGCCAGATTCCAGTATGTGACCGACGGTATGTTCCTATCACATGATCCACTATCGGAGCAATTCCCCTGGCTATCGACGTACAGCTACTGTGCGGGAAATCCAATTATGTTGGTCGATCCAGACGGTAGAGCTATTAATTTCTATGAAGTAGCTCAATACCTCGAATTATTCCGGAAAAGCAAATTCTCTCGGTTGACAGATTTGGAGATAGGCCCCTATTCTATCTCGGCGCTGTATGATTCCGACGAGAATATTGTCGGATATACTTTGATGAGAGACCGGCGCATAGAGTACATGGCCGATACAATCAGTGACCTAAAGCATATAGAGAACAACCTCGAATACTTTATTACCGGAGCAAATTTGTTCTATATTAACGGTACTCCGAGTGACGGCATGGTGGCAATGATTGCCGGAGATGTCGCCAAAGGACTGGGACAGCAATGGATAGAGGCGGCTGGGAGTTTAGAGTATTGGTTATATTGTTTTAATACTCTCTGTACTGCGGAGTCTACTTTTTATAAAAGATTGGAGACCGAAGCTGCCCAAAAATACATAAAAAAAGCAAAGAGACACGAATGGCATCATATAACGCCTAAATATACGGGAGGAGATCCAAAGGGAGAAATGGTATATTTGCCATCTCCATATCATCAAATGATAACAAATGAATTTAGAGCATTATATCCATACGGACAAGGCCCGGCGACGGAAGCAGTAAGAAAACAGATAGAAAAACAAGTGTATCGCAAATATCCTATTGGTAAATATCCCAGAAAAAAATAATAAATAATGATGATACCATTATCGGAAATAGAGATTATTCTCAAAGAGGCAAAGATTAAATATTCTCACAGCCAAGTCACATGTTATGATCGTAATTTTCGTGGAGCAGCCGAAGATATGTTCGTCTTCAAATATAAAGATCGCCGTTTTCATATGCGTATTTATGCCGATGAAATCAGCATTCAAACAAGCACAAAATTATCGGTGATGTTTTCGGTAAATAGGCCGGAGAAAATAACCCCTCATGTAAAATATTGCCGGCTATTAGGCATGAATATATATATATGCTCTTATTTCTTGGGTAATAAATGCTATTGGAACGATGTCGAAAAATGTATAGAGATGATAAAGGACTATTTGCCCCGATTCAATTTTCAAAAGTACTTATTTGGCCCCAATGAAGGCATGATGCTTTGTGGGAATAGTGCTAACCTTGCACTAAAAGAACCATCGAGGATATTACCTTCAATAGATATATTGTTGGAGATGCTACCGGTTATTGAAGAAAATTTCCCCGACAAACCCGATGATATCGATGCCAATGCTATTCCCGAGGAGTTGCGCGATTTGATCCCTGTTTTGAAGAAATGGGCCATATCCGATGATCAAGAGCGAGAGGAGAAAGTAACCAAGACTGCAAAAGGTACGTTGACGCGCCTCGTAAATCGGGTAACTCCAAAAATGGAAGCTATCAACAGATATCTCAACAGCTTCGGCGACGAGCCGTGGTCAGAGGAGGCTGCGATGTTCGCATGCCTTGCGGAATTGGTCAGCGAGCTGCAAGCTGGAAAAGACTGATTTTTCTGTGAATAGGTCATTTAAATGGGCTGCCTATATGATTACGGCAGCCCATTTCCCGATTTTTATTTCACGATCTTTTCTTGATGGGCAATGTCGCATTTGATGGTGCCGAAGCCTTGCAAGTATCGTAACAATATGATAAGTACTTTTGCGCATGAATATGATCACGCATTCAAGGCAAGAAAATCCCCACAAAATATAATAAAACCCCGAAACCCATAAGAGAGTTGTCGGCTATTATAAGTCAAATAAGCACAGATACTTTTCCAAAGACAACCAAAGAATATAAATTAATTGTTTTAAGATATGCAATTTATAATATATTTGCGAATAATTAAATACCTTATGGTATTATCTCTGTCGGTCGCAGCATCGAATGATTCGTATGCCCAAAAGCTTAATATAATGTCAATGAACATAAACAGCAGTAATATAGTAAAACAAAATATTGAGTATTGTTATGGGAGCGGAGTGACAAAGGCCAATTATGTTGAATTTGTTACTGATGGCCCAGGAATCGTATTTAACGTTGCCTTGATTAACAATTCAACAGATACTCTGACAGTATTAGCAAAAAAGACACATTCGTATTTGAGATATGAATTTAATGGAAAAGTGATCACAATGGAAAGCGGCCTTGGAATATTATCTGAAAATAGGATTCCAGGCGAGGTTATCAATATCCAGCCACAACAAACGCTGGAATTCCAATTATTATTCGGATTATTGCCAGAATATGAATTTTCAGTTGAAAATTATGCAAAAAATATCTGGCAGATAATCCCGACATTACAGATCGAATTGGAACTACACAAGCCGAAAGGTATGACCGTAGTCTCCGAGCCGCTGGACTGGAAAAGTATTACCATAAGCGGAGAGTAAACAGTTAGGCAAACCAATATTCGTTCTATACGAAGCCGGTCGCATTTTGAACATATACAACAGCCCGCCCGATTTTACTTGTCGGGCGGGCTGTTAGTTATTGCTATTTCGTAATCTGTCGGATGTCGCTCTCCGCTGCCTCTTTCAGCCGTTTGTTCATCCGGGACATCTTCACATATACGCTGTTTATGTTGTTAAGCGAAAACAACATGCACAGTTCTCGGGGCGTGAATCCCATGTCGGATAGTTTGCAGAGCAGTTTATCCGTCTTATTGCAATTTACCTCATCGTACTTGGTTCTATCCGACGGCGTAACTACGTGATAGGCTATCAGGACATCGGCTTTCATCAGTTCGATTATGTGTTTGCGCAGTTTCTCGGGATTATGATTATACGTGTATAGCGTATCGATCATTTTCCGAATATAGATCAGCCTGTCATCGCTGAGAGCAATCTCGTATTTCGTCAGCTGTTTCTTTTGCTGGATTGAAAATACTCGGCACACCAGAGCGATGACGACAGCATCGATCGTGCTTAACGCCAAAATTATAGTAATAATATTCATAGGTCATGTTTAGGTCATAGTTCATATCCATATGTTTTTGCCGGAGTGTAAGCTTGGCCTGCCTCGGCACAACGAAATCATATCAGCTCGTTAAAGTACATTCCAGGCCGAAGACACGCTTATGGCTATGGCGATCGGATACGTTTTATCACTTTATAAAGACAATCAGTGCATATTGCTTACATTAAGTTACTATAAATAACCAATATTATCTTATATTGTCAATGAAAATCATATCGTTGATACTAATTTATTTGAATATTCCGACTATTTGCATAGCCCGTACGCCGATGCAATTATTACAGCATTACCCATGCATCTCGTTGCCGGACGCATCGGCCGCGTGGGTCAACAGATGTTTCAGATTCGGATCGTTTTTGATTCGTTGCAGCTCCTCTTCGACAATACCCATTACGTCGGCTTTGACTTTCTCGTAGTTGCGTTGAATCTGCTGCTGCATGATGTCGTTTCCTGCGGCATCGCGGAACTCGTTGATGACGGGAATCGGGCGATAGGCTTTCGTCTCGGCGTCAACGGCTGCATTGTCCACGACGATCTGCGCATGGAAAATCTTCTGCTCAATCTCCTCGCCGACGTTGTCCGACACGGCCCCGACAAATGTCCCCTGCGAGAGGTTGGCGATCTTCGAGGCAGGAATCAGGGCGTCGAGCTGCGTGCTGATGGAGGTCGATGTCTCCTGCCGGTTGATAGAAAGCGACTGTCGCCGTTGAAGTATCTTGCCGAAACGCTCCGAGAGGGTCTTGGCCGTCACTCCCACGACCTGACCCGAGAAGATGTTGCCTACGGTATTCTGGATCACTTTCGACTCCTTGTCTCCATAGTCGCGGTTGAGCTGCGAAAAGTCCTGAAATCCCAGACAGACGGCGACCTTGTTCGAGCGAGCCGTAGCGATGAGGTTGTCCAATCCCCGGAAGTAAATCGTCGGCAGCTCGTCGATGATGACCGACGACTTCAACTGTCCCTTCTTATTGATTAGTTTCACGATGCGGGAGTTATAGAGCCCCAATGCCGCCGAATAGATGTTTTGTCGGTCGGGGTTGTTGCCTACGCACAGGACCTTCGGTGCTCGCGGATTATTGATGTCGAGCGTGAAGTCGTTGCCGGTCATCACCCAGTATAGTTGCGGAGAGATCATGCGCGAGAGCGGGATCTTCGCCGAGGCTATCTGTCCTTGCAGCTGGTCTTGCGCTCCTCCTTGCCAGGCATCCATAAAGGGCGATAGGTAATTCTCCAATTCGGGATAGGAGGTCAGTATCGGGAACACATCTTCGTAATGGCGGTTTAGCAGCTCGATGGCGTGCGGGAAGGTGCAGTAACGACCGTTTTCATATAATTTCAGGTACCAGATGATCGCCGCCAGCAAGATAATAGGCGATTCGACGAAGAAGTCGCCCTGCTTCTGAATCCACGTCTTATTGAGATTGAGCATAATGGTGTAGGCCGATTCGTAGGCATCCGAAATGTCGGTCATGAACTCCGGGGCGATAGGGTTGCAGCGGTGCGAGCGCCGCGGGTCGTCGAAGTTGATGACGTAGAACTGAGGCCGCACTTCGTACTTGTCTATGTTTTGCAGCAGGCAGTTGTAGGCGATGACAGACAGGTCGTCGAACTTATAATCGTAGATATAGACGGCGAAGCCTTTCGCAATCTGTTGCCTGATGTAGTTGTTCACCACCGCATAGCTCTTTCCCGAGCCGGGCGTTCCCAGCACGATCGTGGCCCGGAACGGATTGACGACATTGATCCAGCCCTGCCATTGCTTCCCCTGATACGTGAACCTGGTCGGCAGGTTGACCGAGTATTCGTTCTCCATGAGGCGAGTCTGCTGCATGAAGGATTCGTTTTCCCTGTTGAACACATCGGTCAACAGATCGTTGCGCAGCATACGGCTGGCCCATAGCCCCGCCATAAGCATCAGAATGTATCCGCCAGTAAGCGTTGCGACATACAGTCCCATGTTCGCAACGGGTGATAACGGGAGTCGGAGGATCCACCAATTCATGAAGAAAAGAACCATACCGCCGAGCAGAGCCGCGAAAATCCTTCCCCTTGTCATATAATCGCTCTTGACACCCTTCGTCCCGAGGCACGAAAGCGCAAGGAATATCACGGCGAATACTTTGGTCGTCAGCAGCGACCCGAACAGTGCTGCCGTGCGCTGAAAATTCGACAGCACACGGTCGACGATCTCCAAAGTTAGCCCCATGCGGGCAAATGCCTCGTAGCAGTACCAATAAACGTGAATCACTACGAACAAAACGGATACGGCCCGCATGAACTCCATAGTCTTGGCCAACCCTCTCAAATCATCTTCCTGTTGCATGACAACTCTCTTTTAGGTTATACCGCGCGTGCGGCGTTTCTTCTTTTTAGTCTGGTAACGCATACGCCGGGCGAACGCCTCCTCTTCGGGATCCTCCTCCGGAGCGTCGGCCGTATGGAGCGAAAAGAGCCCGAATGCCTGCTCGATGGCCGAGGTCAGATCGGTCGCTGCGGATTGTTTCGGTGCCGTATCGGACTGTGCTATTTCCGGCAGTGCGACCTCCTCTCCGAGAAACAGCCGCTCGAAGATGTTCGCCGAGAACTCCCTGCCCAACCGCGAGCCGTTGTAAACCTCGCGAGCGTTATGGTCGATGAATGTTACGCCATAGATACGCCCAGCATCATTCTCTCGAAACGATACGCCGATATGCCTCTCTTCCAGCAGGCGCTGAAACTCCACCTTGTCTCCGCGTGAGCGCAGCATCGCGGCAGCCACTTCTTTGCGGATTTTCGGCCGCCACCTGCCGGCACGGTACTCTTTGGCGTTGTAAGCCATGCGCCGTTTCAAGCCCTCGTGCCCGAACTCCTTGCCGAGAAGCGACGCCTTGACCGGCGTGCCGAGCGGGCGGCCCGTATCGTCGGTAATGGTATAGACAATGCCGGTATAAGATTCTCCTCGAAACTCGCCCCGTACCTGCCTTGCTTCGATTTTGAACAGCATGAGCAGCGCGCTCCACTCGCCGAAGGTCTGGTAGCGATACAACCGGTGCAGGCTTTTGAGAATGTTGCCGATTTGCCGTTTGGTATCGCCCCGACTGTAATCGGCCCTATGCAGGTAAGCGTCCGCCAGCTCCTGCCGCTTGTCGGCGACATTCCGCAGTCCGTATTTCAGTTCCAGCTCGCGGCAGGCCTTCATCGAGCGCCGCCACTCGTACTTGTCGTTCAGCTTACGACCGGCATCGTCCACGCAGGTCGAGACGATATGGATATGCCGCCGGCCGATGTCCTCATGCAGATAGACGATATAGGGCTGGTCGCCGTAGCCTATCTTCTCCATATAGTCGCGGGTAAGGGCGGCGTACTGCTCTTCGGTCAGCCGATCGTCGAGCGTAGGGTTCAGCGAAATATGCAGGATCGGTTTCTCGGTATTGCGGTTCATCAGTAGATGGTTCTCGAACGCAAGCAGTGTCTGCTGCATCTGCCGCTCGGGGCCGGCGGCAAAGTCATCGATCATGCGGTGCCCGCCGATGATGCGGGCCGTGCCGGCATCGACCTTGTGCTGGTTGTAGGCGACGACCTTATAGAGCTGCTCGGTGTGGCTTATCTTTGCAACCATCGCCTCTGGTAGTCCTGCGTCAGGGAGATAATCTGCTTGCTCAGGACGACAAGCTCGATAGTGCGACGTTCCAACCGATAGAGCATCTGCAAGGCCCGTTTCTCGCCGAAATTCGCCTTCAACGCACGCACGATTTGGTTGTAGTTGTTGCCGACAGCTTGGAATTGACGGTAGAACTGTGTCAGCCGCACGTAGTAGTCGAGCGTCGTTTTGTCGATTTTCACGACCTTGATTTCGCGCTTGAAGAGCACGGCCTTGATAAACTTCGAGTAGCAATCCAGCCCCGAATCCTCGAACATCTGCCGGAAACGGAAATTTTCGTCCCCTGTGAGCTTGATGCCGTAGCGGTGTACGGCCGGATCCTGCTTGGGCTTGCGGCCGCTCGTATTGCGTATTTTCTTCTTTGGTACCATCGTATTCGTCATTTCATATTCATGTTTCGCCCTGCATCTCCGACTTTGGAGGACGATGCCTTCGCTCCGACCGGAGCAGATAGGTTTCGGGTGGCCGAAATAGTTTCGGGCCGCCCAAAACACAACTTGCCGTGAACGTTTGTTCACGAATCCGTACCATCGGAAAGGCATGGCTCCGACAGCAGACGTTCTGGTTGCAGGATATGACAAAAGTAGTGGATATGATCTGTTTTATCAGCGTGATCTACGGAGACATACGTGGCCTTATGCGGACACATGTCGTCAGAGGAGCCGCCTCCATAGGATTATCCGCAGCAGTCATGTTTCTTTGCTGCATGGATGCGGACAAACAATAGCAGTTGTATGGCTGATTAGAACCATACTTGATTGTATGCCTGCACAAGTACAACAAAACGTGATAACAGACAACAAGACATCCATACAGCAACCCGAACAACCGAACACGACTTAATACAATCATGAATGATTGCAATCATATCACCATGCAAACAACCTGTCATTTTTGCAGGCAAACAAATAATACTTACTTAATGCAAACAACACGATGAACAAAGAAACACTACTGGTTGCCCTGAGCAACCAAAAGGGCGGCGTTGGGAAATCGGCTTTCACCGTCCTGCTGGCAAGCTATTACCACTACGTGAAGAATCTGAATGTAGCAGTCATCGACTGCGACTATCCGCAGCACAGCCTGAGCCGCATGCGCGAGCGCGACATGCAGGCTGTCGGACGCAGCGATTACTTCAAGCAGCTGATTGTTACACAGTTCGAGCGCATACAGAAGAAAGCCTATCCGATCATCAATGCGACGGCAGAGCAGGCACGCAATGCTGCCGAGGAGCTGATGCGCACTCCTGGCAGTCATTTCGACTTGATTTTCATCGACTTGCCCGGAACGATGGAGTCGCGAGGCGTACTGAGCGCCATACTCAATATGGACTACGTGCTGACGCCAATCATAGCCGACCGCATGGTCATGCAGAGCAGCCTTTCGTTCTCCTCGGCCGTTTTGGACTATATACGCGACCGTAAGGATATTCCGCTCAAAGGGATCTACTTCTTCTGGAACCGGGTGGACAGACGCACTTCGACGGAAGTATACGATGCCTACCGCACGATCATGCAGCGTCTTGAATTGAGCGTGCTCGATACAGTCATTCCGGAAACGTGCCGGTACGACAAAGAGTTGGCATTGGCCGGCAGAAGCTACTTTCGGTGCACGCTGCTGCCGCCGCCGGCGAAACAGCTGCGTGGCAGTGGGTTGGAAGAGCTGGCTGCGGAATTGGCTGCAATACTGAACCTGAACATCGGATAGTATGTCTAAGAGAGAGGTTACAGTGGATGAAGAGGCGTTGAAGGGCATTATGATTGGCGATTTGCCTGTATTCGGGCGGCGGCAGGTAGAACAGTCGCAGGCACCGGCCAAAAGGATGACTGCAAGTCGAGCAGAAGATGAGAGGCTGTCAGCACCACCGGAGGCGACAGCCCGCAGCGCAGTGGGGCAGGACAAAGGAGTGCTGCCGCATGCGAATGAGTATCGCTCCCGATATCTCGTGCCCATGCCGAGTTCCCTGCGGTCGCAGACTTATATCAGCAAGGATATTTACGACCGCATCAAACGCTTCCTGCCAGTCATCGCTCCCGAGGTCAGCATATCGGGTTATATCGGCAATATCCTCTCCGAACATTTGGAACGACATGCGAAGGAGATTAACCTGCTATACGAACAACGATTCGAAAAACCGTTATAGTCATGATAAGCGAATGGTTTTATTTTGCGGTCAAGGCCGCCTGTTTCGGGTATTTGGTATGGCGCCTGTGGAGCGTCCTGTTCAATCATCATCTGTTCGGTACTTGGGCGTGGTTGTTCGGAAGACGGCAACGGTCGAAGGATATCGATTCGCCACCTTCCGTGCAAGTGTCAGAGGTATCCGTACTCGGTCGGACAAATTCCGTATATTTAGAAGATCCTGCGGTGGCGGTCATCGTCCCCGAGCGGAGTGAGGAACTGCCGCGAAACGAGCTTACGGCCGAGGAGCCCTATGTCGATGCTGACGAGGTGGAGCATTCGCTCTCGGACGATGCCATGGCAGTGCCTCCGAGCGAAGAGGAGCTTTACGATGATGAGCATGAGCCGGCGCCGCTCGACGCGGACTTTTCGCAGGGGGTTACATACCAGGAATTAGCCAATGTCGTAGAAGTATTGCAGTCCTCTACGGTAGGACGCGAGCAGACCCATGAGGCCGCTCGCACAATCTTCAACATGAAAAATACCGATCTGTTCGAGTTTTTTACAGCGCAGATCGGCAAGGCAGAAACAGTCGAGAAGCTATTGGACAGCTATATCGATGACAGTGGGCAACTGTCGCAGCAGGTGCAAGATGCGTCCCGCGACGTTGCGATACGCACATTCGATTGGGACCGTTATATGTGAGTGGCCTATATGAGGCTCACTGCCTTGCAGAGCACAAACGCATTCAGTCATGGGGCAGACCGAACGTATACGGCTGCCCCAAGGCTGCAACAATTCGACAAACTGAATATCGGATTTACCGATAATCCTTAATGGGCAATCGTCTTAAATCATAGGCGTCGATTTTTTGTCTTCACGACCTTTTTCCGACCGTGCTTCGAACAAGGACAGACAGAATACATAATCCCGCAGCTCTGCGCGTGTGGCAAGCCGGCAATAACGGTAGACGCATGACATTCGATGCCACCTCCTGAATACCGACAAATCATGACTGCTTGACTCGAAATAGATGGTTCCGCCAACGCACCGATCTACAATGCCCCACAACGACGTTCCTGCCGGACAATAGGGGTTATGTCGATGAAACAGATAGACATCGCCCGTGCAAATGCAAGTATTCAATAATGGCAGACGTATCCGCCGCGAATCGCTTCTGCATGTATGGAAGCGGTGTTGAATGGATTTTTTCATTTCCGGCATTTAGTTTGAGTTATACGTTTCAAAATAAAAGCGCGGACCTTGGTGGGTTAAGTTGTAAAAGCCACTATAACAATATAACTATCCTTGCCAAGGCCGCGCTATATGCGCGCCCCGGCTGTTTCTCTAACAGTTAAATTGTATGTAGTGGCTTTTACAAAGACAAACAGCTCGCTGCGTCTCGTAGATCAAAGATAGTAAATCCAATTTGGTTAACCAAATTTTTCAGTGACAAATCCCTAATTTTCAATCGTACCTTTCGCGACAAAAGGAACATACTCAAAAAAAATGTACTGTATTTACCTGATACTCTGACTTTATATATGCGTTAAATTAGTATGCAATCACTCCTGAGCAAAAATCGTTATTCTCTGTGAAACCTGCTTAACCGCTCCTGATACGAGCGTTTGTACATGCGTTTAACCTTCTCGTCGAGCAGTGAGCGGTCGGTCAGCTCATAGACCGACAGCTGTTCCTGAGAGAACATGTCAAGAATCGCCGACATCTTTTTCGGCAGAACGCTTATCCGTCTGCCGAATACCTCAAAGTCCGCACGGCACGGATGCCCTGTGCGAGCGTATATGTCCGAGTACTCCGACAGCGGGATCAAACCGTCCTGCAAGGCGAAGTCTTCGTCCTGAACATGAATCGAAGTATTCAATAGGTCGTAAGCCGGTGCCAACAAATAATCTCCGTCGGGCGTCTGCTGCAACGAAAAATTCTTCAAATGAGCATCTCCGTTGGCGAATAGATAGTTGAAGACGACCAACTCGAAGAATCGGCTCATCTGTACTTGCCACGCCGAAACATAGGCTTTGAGCAATACCGCTGCATCCTCGTAGCTACCCGTATATTTGAAGTTCCTGCCATGCGTGGCGACGCTCTTTCGAGCCAGCGATGCGAAATCCTCCTGCTTGATCTTGTTGCCCTGCAAATCGTAATCGAAGCGCTTGGTTATATAGGCCATTTCGCCGTTTCGGAAAAAGACGATCCCGTTCTCGGCCGTTGTAATCTTGTAGACCTGCCGGGCGATCTGCATCGTCAGATGTTCGTTAGCCGGTATCTGGTCCCGAAACCGCAAATGCTTGTATGCCGGTGCCGGCTTGATGATATATCGTCCACGAGCGCCGAGAGGAGTGAGCATGATTTTCCCGTCGGAGAGAATCGCCGAAAGTTTCTCCTGCACGCCCGAGACCAATATACGGTTGATCGCAGAGGACAGATCCGCATCGTCCGCATCATAGTCGAAATCCATAATCGGAGAGACGCGTTTTCCGTCGAACAGCTGCCGGATGCAGCGCGGACAATACCTGTCGAATCCCTCGGCCAGATTGCCGGGGCAAACATCTGTCTTTTTCATCGCGATTTAATAGTTATGGCACCTATGGTATCCGAATGAGCCGTAGCAAGCAGCAGCCCGAACGCATCGTCCTGGTCGATCTTCAATGTACGGCACTGGTACGCTTTATTCGCACCCTCCGAAAGCATGTTGAAGAAGAAGGGAAACAACGTCTCCGACGTAAACTCTTTCGCACATTTTGGGAACGATAGACTGATGGCGGACTGACCGTCATCTGCAAGAAAAGCATCGTCGTAACGGAACAGATACTTGCCCTCGTCCGTTTCGGTAAGTATCCCGGCCATGACATTGTTTACATATACATTCGCCTGTCTCATTTCTCAACATCCTTGACTTTAAGCACGAGCTCCAATCCGAGAATATCGGCGACCTTAGACAGCGTTGCCGCAGACGGATTCGCCTTGCCCGATTCGATACTCTTGATGATGCGCAGGCTCAAACCCGTGTAATCCGCAATATCCTGCTGAGTCAATCCCAACAGAATGCGCCGCTCCTTTATGATCGAATTGTTCATGGTGCAATATATTGCATGTTTTGTGCAAAAAAAATACAAATATAGTAGTTTGTAAAATAAACACATAGCGAAATAGTAAATTTGAGAAAAGCGTAGCGAATGTACTG
>ERZ778514.168-NODE-168-length-68270-cov-36.793770_pt1 | contig 68270 bp, 83 predicted proteins | sample MGYA00510344_ERZ778514 | MGnify/ENA primary metagenome ERZ778514 (study PRJEB29527, sample SAMN07138968) | mouse gut metagenome | material: feces | host: mouse | place: China:Nanjing | collected 2016-01-25 ...
ATCGGAGAAATAGCCAAGTCAAGATGCGTCAGTTATTTTTCTATAGTTCCTAAGTGTGAAATTTTTAAGACTTTCTCCTGTAGACTGCTCCGTTATCTTGAACTGGCTGCAGGTAAGGGTAAACAGATCAAGTGCATAATGCAGATGCCATAGTTTTTTCACAGCGCCTTTTTCCACAATGTCTGACGCATCGACAGCAAGAACCTGGTAAGATTCCAGCCATCGCGGCTTTTTATAGTGGAGCACAGGATTGGGAAGGATATGCTGTGAAAGCCAGATGATCCACGCCTTTGATTTTAGAAATCTTTTCATAAATCCAACATCGCTGATCTTACCAATGCCGCTCATAAGAGCAAACTGACTTACATCAATAAGCGATTTATTACCAGAAAGATAAAACAGAATCAGCCGCAAAAGATCAAGAGGATTTGTAATTGTCCGTTTCCTTGTTATGGCCTTTTTCTCGTAACAGGCATCTTCATATCCTGCTGGAAGTAATTTCACTAAGTCATTTGTATTCATAAATCTCACCCCGTTTCAGTATAACATAAAATTTATGAATATGCAGAAGTTAGTGCTTATGGGGCGGCTCCCGATAAGCACTGCAACAATCACAACAAAAATTACTTTCACAACTCTTTTCCTCTTTCTCATAGCATTCCTCACATAAAAACTAAAATTTATCAAACTATAAAGTTTACTACTCCATATACCAAATGACAAATTGTAAAAATTGAAACAGGAATTAAAGCTATACCATTTTTTCTATCAATCACAAAAAACAAAAATGCTAAACAGGGTGGAATAGTCAATCCTAATATTACAATCGCATTTGTCATACCATTATAGTAAGCTATCCAGCTTGCCACATACAGTAAATAGCAAACTATTACCATAATAACAAAAGGGGATATACACAACTTTTTACTCTCTCTGTTTCTAAAAATACATATAGAAACAATCATCAATATTTGACATACAGAAGCTACTGTATCGACCATTTCTGTAATTGATTCTGCTCTTAGTATATCGTTTGGCGCAGGGATAGCAAACCAAATAAAATTCGGTATCATAACAATCAAGAATAGCAGCAATCCCCAAATTTCAAAACTTAACTTGTATCTTTTTAACATCTAATCCTCCCTAAAACTGGAATTTTATTTTTTATCTATATCTAAAAATTCGCTTGCCAATTTATAAACCTGATGTATTTCTTTTGATGATAAATCCCATGTACTTAATTCTGCAGAAACTAACTTGCTGTGTTTCTTGCTTATATCCCGTATAGCATTGCCGATTGACTTTCGTACATATGCGCTCTCGTCAGATTTGTGGGCAGCTAACAATTCAATGGCTACCTGTGGATTGTCTTTAAAATATGGGCGGCTCGTCCATACTCTTAATCCTTCTGATACAGCTCGCCGCACATTGGCACAATCACTGTCTAACCATTCCTGGATAATTAGCAGAGCTGTTTCATATCCGATAATCTTACAGTGATTATCAAATGCCATAGCCAAAATTTCCTGTACTTTCCAACTATCATTTTGACTGACTGTGTTTTTCAAGAATAATAGGGCATCCACATTTTCGTGAGCCGCATATCCAAACAGGAAAACACCCACTTCTTGTATCTAAAAGTTATCAGATTTATACAGTTCATGCCCCATGCAGAAACATTCGTTAAGAGAATGTGTTTTATAAAATTTTTCGGCTTCATTTTTACAAGTTTCAATCTGTCCTTTTCGGGAATTAATTCCACTAATTATTGTATATATTCACTCATTTATCATTTCTGCACAAATTCCGATTGTGATCTGATGATTTTCAAGGGAAATATTAGCTGTTATATTTTGTTATTAAAAAGCCCGATAACCCTTGAAAATACTAAGTTTATCGCAGGTGAGCTTTCCCTCAAAGTTTCCCTTGTGTTATATCTTCCCACAGGGCATTACGAACCCTGATAAGGGAAAAAATGAGAGAGACAAAATCACATAAAACATTATAACACAAAATGAACAGGCATGGTGAACTGATTGAAATGCTTTCAAAATTTTTAAAGAAAGAAGATAAATAAAAATGAATATTATTTATGCAACATATAACATCAACCATAACAGCATTGACATATATACTTATGCAGGCGATTTCTTGCCGATAGATTGCAGCAAAGCGGAAGAAGGATTAAAAACAACGCCATGTTCCGAATGTGCCTTAAATGCTTTGGCAATAGATAAACCTCTGGAATATGCAAGACTATATCTTGAGGGCGGTATGCAACTATGGGTAAATGCGGAAGATTCCTTGGAATTGTATTAAATCTCCATACGAAAAATGTCGGGGAATGGCAGCTTATTATAGCGCCATTCCCCGACATTTTCACTTAGTCAGCCTTCCATCAATCTAAAATGATAACTCGTCCGATAATAACGCCACTCCATTTTTGAAAATATGGAGTCATTTTATTTGCACAAGTTCTATTCCTTCTTCTTTTCCAAGATTCCGTGAGTATAGCTTTTGTTCGGAATTATTCCAATGCTCATGCACTCCGAGATTGGTAACAGCATGACCGTTGCCGTCTGTGTAAATTGTTCCTGACGGTGCATTTCCCACAAGTCCCGCTTCGTGCAGATAATTTTCGTTGGTAATGTCTGCCGCCGAACGGTTATTTCCTGTTACAGCTGGTTCATTATTGAGAAAATCTGCACCGACAGAATCAATTGCAACCGGGTCTTGTGACACAAAAATGCTTGAGGTATAGTTTCCGTTAAACGGCGCCTGTTGCCACTTGGAATTTTCAGCGGTAATAGAATCACCCTCGCTTGGTGCGCAGATGAAAGCATCCAGCATATACAAAACAGTTTTACCGCCGAGATCGGCATTTGCCATCAAATCTACCAGCGGACTGTAAATGCCCATTTCCGATTTTATCAGCCACTGGTGCAGGTTTGCTCCTTCCGGCGGGCGCATGGTATTTCCATTGATAAAAGAGCCAAAATGATTTTTGCCGCATAATGTAATGCCATAACTGTGTCCTTTCAGATTCGCAAGATTGATCACATAGGCAGCTTCGGTCACGCAGGTTGGCAGATAGTTTACTTTACCGCTGAATTTTTGCGACCAGTTAATCGGTGCGTTTTCATCTGGCACACCATTGTTGCGACCGACAAACTGAACGCCCTTTAATTCTTTGACAGTATACATTTCAACCATATAATCGGGAAATAGGCGGGACACATCATAAACGGTAATGTCAGACGGATTCACGCCGCCCTCTTTTACAAGAGAGGTAAGCAGCACTTTCAAAAGTACAGGATTGGTATAGCTCATCTGTGTTTTGCCGGAAGTATCATCATCAAATATCGCCGAGCCGTTGATGTTTGCCTTGATTGCAATTTTTTCGCCCGTCACATAACCGCCGTTCCGATTGCGGGCATTATTATTTGCTGAAAACAATGCATCCCATCCGTCTTTCGTCGTGTCTTTGCCGCCAAGAAAAGCAATACTGTCGTTTACCATTTTCAGAATAACTGCTTCGTCAAAATGTTCCGTTTCCCACCAATAACCGCTGCCGTCCCATTCTACGGAGTCAGGGTTATGCGACCATACCACACGCCCTGGCATAGCACCAATCCCTGTACCATAGGCTTTATGCTGCGGGTAATTACCGTCATAAAGAAGCGTCTGTATCTGAGATGTTTCCATAGAATTGATTGCTGATGAATCTGAGGACTGGATTGCGTCTGATTCTATTTCTGTTTTAGCGCTTGTTTCTGTTGATTTTGTGCCTTTCATACCACAACCAGTCATCGCAGATATAAAGAGAGTGATAACCAAAATAAGTGCTGGCGTCTTTACAACAGTCTTTCGATTCATGATGACCGTCCTTTCTGCTTTTCTTGTTTTTTCGTTCCTTTGCATTTTCTGATTATGCCAGATGTATAATGTCCTATTGCTGTAAACAGTCCCATCACCGCTATGTAGTCCAAAAGAAACTGTATTATCGGTTCCTCAAAATCAAAAAATGCAAATTGATTTTGAAGCAGTAAATAACTGCCGATATCCCGTTTTACAAACGCATACACACCATATCCTGCAATTATCAGGGCAATGATACGAAACACCCATGTCCGCATAGCAGACGAATTTTTTGTCAGCCGTTTTGCCATTCCCATCATCATATTCCAATGAAATCCAAGGTGAAGGCTCATAAAAATAAATCCCCAATAAGCTGAGAGCATATGCATATTTCTCGTAAATGACAATCCATTGCCGAATGGCAGGAACAAAAATATATGACGGGATAAAATTACGCCGCTGAATACAGAGCCTGCCATTGAAAGCAAAACCAACCCAACAAGTACGGTTTGCAGAGTTCGCAGGGCAGTATATTTGCCCTTAATCAAATTTTTCGTCCATCTGCTATTTAAAATGTGGTGCAGAATAAAAAGCACAAACATAATGATACCAAGCAGTTCATGGGATACTTGCCCAATCAGCTCATATGTCATCAAAAGCAAGAGTACCGCTGTCATTGCGATGTCTACCGCTATTTTTACAAGCTGTTTTCTTTTCATCTTTCTCACCACCTATTACAGGAAACGATTATTTGTTTAAGCTGTTAATCCATTCTTCAACATCCTCAAAAGTCACATCGCTCACTTTTGAATGTGTTACCTTATATCCTTCTGACAGTACTGCTGCATCTGACTGTATGCTCTGAATTTCCGATATGGCATCTGAAAAACCGCTTCCACCGCTGGTAACGAAGGGAATAATTGTTTTGCCTGAAAGATCATATTCTTCCAAGAAAGAATATACTGCCATTGGCATTCCGTAGTACCAGTTTGGAAAACCAAGATACACTGTATCGTACTCATCCATATTCTCTATATGAGAAGCAAGTTTCGGTCGGGACTTTTCTTTGCTTTCCTTAGCGCCTTGCCGGTCAGTAGCATCATAATCAGCGGGATACTTTTTTTCGGTTTCAATTAAAAATAGATCTCCGCCTGTGGCTCTCTGAATCAGCGTGGCAATGTACTGAGTGTTTCCGTACATCTCGCTGTCCTTCACAATCAGACTTGCGGAAGCAGCAGCGTCTACTCCGGCAGGAAAATCTGTGTTTCCTACACGGGAAAAGTATGCAATTAAAATTTTGGAATTTTCATCCTGCTTGGAATCCGCCGCATTCTGATCCGCATCGTCCTGACCTGAATTATTTTGTTCAGTACCATTTTGATTTTGGGTACTTTGAGCAGAATTATCATGAAATGAAAAATCACCGGTTTTTTGCGTATTGCCGTTACATCCTGCAAATGCAAGCAAAACGAATGCACATAATAGTGCCGTTGTTACTTTTTTCATTTTTCTTGCCTCCGTTTCATCCTCAAACTTCTCTTAAAAGCTCGCCTGTAATACGGCTCGAATATCGTCTGCATCCATCACTTTATAGCCACCGTCCATAATCAGCGTGCCTTTTACCATTCCATCCAGCATAGCTTCCGCAGCGCCCAGCTCGGTAATATTCATAACAAGCCCGATTTTCTTCATCCACGCTTCCATAGCGTCAAGTCCTTCGTTTGCAACTTGAATTTCCGTCTTACCCTCAGGATTTACATTCCATACGTTCTCGGCATAGCGGGCAAACTTTGCCGTTCCGTAAGACAGGATATAACGGTAATATGGCATGGAAACAGCCGCAAGCGTCATGCCATGTGTAGCGTCCGTATGGGCGGCTACTCCCTGTCCGAGCATATGCACCATCCAATCGGTGGTTTTTCCTTTTGCCACAAGGGTATTGAGCGCCCATGTTGCTATCCACATAATGTTAGAGCGTGCTTCGTAATCGGTTGGATTTTCAACGGCAATATCGGCGCTGTGAATCAGAGAACGAAGCAGACCTTCCATGATATAATCGCTTGTATTGTCGTCCGTCCCCGAAAAATACTGTTCCAGAATATGCGACATAATATCGTATATGCCGGATACCATTTGATACTTCGGCAGAGTGTAAGTAAATTCGGGATTCAGTATCGAGAACTTTGGAAATACATTTTCCCCGAATACGTGTCCGATTTTGAGTTTTTGTTCGTGATTGGTAATTACCGAGCCGCCGTTCATTTCGCTACCGGTACCCACCATGGTAAGCACACAGCCGACGGGAATAATATCGCAGGTTACATCATCAAAGCGGATAAAGTATTTATCCCAAGCGTCATCGTTGCAGTTTACCGACACGGAAACCGCTTTCGCATAGTCGCATACCGAGCCTCCGCCAACAGCAAGGATCAAGTCAGCCTTTGCCGCTTTTGCCCGCTCTATGCCCTCGTTTAATTTTTCCACGGTGGGGTTAGGCATTACGCCTGCGTCTTCGTATATCTCTTTTCCGTTTGCCTTTAGAATCTCAACGACCTTATCATAAATACCGTTCTTTTTAATTGAGCCGCCACCATAAACAAGCAATATGTTTTTACCGTATTTCGGCAGTTCCTCGTTCAAACCATCCAGAGCGTTTTGACCAAAGTAAAGTTTTGTGGGATTACAGTAAGTAAAATTTCCTAACATAATTTTATCTCCTTTTTATGTGTGGTGCATGAAAGAGACGCACCAAAATTTCTAAGTTCCTCTAATTTAACCGCCGAGCCGTTTTCCGAACCGTGGGCCGTAAATACCCCCATATCTTCCAGTCCGAGATAGTCGAGGAAATCCCCCTGATAGGAAAACATTGCTCCGTCATACATATCCGCATCGCCTGAGCTTAAAAACATGGCGACCTTTTTCAGATTTTTCGGTTTTCTCGGATAAGCGGCAGAATAAAATCTGTCCAATACGCATTTAAGCTGTCCAGATACGCCATGATAATAAATCGGAGAAGCAATCACAAGCATTTCCGCTGCTTTCAGCAAATCATAAATTTCCTGCATATCGTCCTTTTGAATACAATTGCCGTTTCCTTTGCTATGGCAGTATTCGCAGGCAAGACAGCCGTTTATCTTCATTCGGCACACGTCCGCCACATCGACCTGATGTCCGGCAGTTTCTGCCCCTGCCCGAAACGCCTCAACCATTTGTTTCGTATTGCCCTTTGAACGGGGACTTCCGTTTAACACAAGAATATGCATATTGAGTCTCCTCTCGTTTCCGTTGACAGATAGGACACTGCCCGCATGCGCTGCGCCCTATCATAATGAAATTATTTTAGGTTCTTATAAAAGAATTCTTCCAGCTTGTCAAATGGGATAATATCTGTCTGATCGTACAAATCTGTATGGCTTGCTCCCGGAATAAGCAAGAATTCCTTATTGTCCTGATATTTGTTCCCATTGATCATAGCGGCATAAGCGTCCTTACCAAAATAGCAGGAATGCGCCTTATCCCCATGAAGCACCATTACCGCACTTCGGATTTCATTGCTGTACTGGAGAATCGGCATATTCATAAAGGACTGACAGCCAGTCACATTCCAACCGCTGTTTGAGTTCAGGGAACGAGGGTGGTAACCACGCTCTGTTTTATAGTAAGCGTGATAGTCTTTGAAATACCACGGAGCATCCTCTGGCATAGGATCAGCCACACCGCCGCCGAGAGCATAGGTGCGATTTTTGTAATCTTCAAGCCGCTGCACATTCATTGCCTTGCGTTTCTCGTAGCGGACTTCCTCTCTGTTTTCGCTGTCAAAATATCCGTTGGCATTGACACGGGACATATCATACATTGTAGAGGCAACTGTTGCTTTGACACGGGTATCAAGCGCCGCTGTATTGATTGCCATGCCGCCCCAGCCGCAGATTCCGATAATACCGATTTTCTCCGAATCAACAATATCCTGTAATGAAAGGAAATCCATCGCCGCCATGAAATCCTCTGTGTTGATGTCGGGAGAAGCCATATAGCGAGGCTCGCCGCCGCTTTCTCCTGTGAAAGAGGGATCAAATGCAATCGTCAGAAATCCTCTTTCTGCCATTGTCTGTGCATACAGGCCCGCCGCCTGCTCCTTGACTGCACCGAATGGACCGCATACGGCGATAGCGGGCAATTTACCCTCTGCATTCTTCGGCATATACATATCTGCCGCTAAAGTAATTCCGTAACGATTGTGGAAAGTAACCTTGCTGTGATTTACTTTTTCGCTTTTTGGAAAAGTCTTATCCCATTCCTGTACAAGATTCAGTTCCTGAATCTGATTCAATTTTGCTTCCATTACACAAATCCTCCTAAATATGTTTTTTGTTAATGCTGTAAACAAGGAAATCCAGACAGTCTATCTGCTTTTGTCCGTTATGCACCGAATCCAGCAAATTAATTCTTTGTTTGGAGAGCAGAGGCAAAAGGCATTTCCACTTATTTTCTTTTGCAAGCTCCATACAGGTTTCAATTAAATCTTTGCTGCACCCTGCGTCAATCAGATTTTGATGCAGGATTCCCATTGTATCTGATGCCTCTGACATTCATTGCACCTCCTATGCCTGTTATTATACGCATATTTACTGATATGTCTAATATATATATTTCATATCATGATATTCTTGTTAAGAATATCATAGCTGTGTTATACTGGATAAAAACAACAAGGAGGAAGGTATGGAAATTCGTGTTTTGCGTTATTTTTTAGAAATTGCAAGAGAAAGCAATATGTCCCGTGCGGCAGAAACACTTCATGTTTCCCAGCCCACTTTATCGAAACAAATGAAAGAATTGGAATCCGAACTCGGAAAAAAGTTGTTTTACAGGGGCAGTACCAGTGTCAGCCTGACGGACGAGGGAATGCTTCTGCGAAAGCGGGCAGAAGATATACTCACAATGGTAGATAAAACTACCAGCGAATTCCGGGAACTTGATAACATTACCGGGGGAGAGGTTCATATAGGGTGTGCCGAATCACATCAGATAAAATATCTGGCACGGGTAATTAAGGATTTCAAAGAAGCTTATCCCCGTTTCCGCTACCATCTTACAAGCGGAAATACGGAACAGGTAGTGGAACGCTTAGACCGGGGACTGATTGACTTTGCTTTTATCGTAGAGCCGCCGAATCTCGAAAGGTACAATTATATCGAAATACCAGGGGCAGACATTTGGGGGCTTGCAATCCGAAAAGACCATCCGCTGGCAGAAAAAAAGGAGATTGTTTTTGCAGATTTAATCGGAATAGACCTGATTTGTTCTGAACAGGGCATGAAATTTGATATTGCACGGTGGTGCGGAGAAAACGCCGACCAGTTAAATCTAAGCGGTACAATAAATCTTTGTTACAACGGCGGCGTATTTGTAGAAGAAGGACTTGGAGGTATGCTGACCTTTGACCGGTTAATGAATACAGGCGATGACAGCGGTCTGTGTTTTCGCCCTCTCTTTCCACGGCTCGAAACAAAAATGTATATCATTTGGAAAAAATATCAGGTATTTACACCGATTGCAGAATTACTCTTAGATGAGTTGAAAAACAGATTTCATTAAATATGTATGGAGTTGTCGCACTAATTGAATGATACCTCATAGATGGTGTTTCCAATTATCCATTCAATGCAAAGGACATTTTCAGAAAGCGAAAATGTCCTTTTGTGAGTTATAAGATTTTAAAATTAAGTCCCCACTGCCTTATATTTGTTAGCTTTAATACATATGATTCTGGCTCATTTTTATCCCCTTAAACTGTACCTGCCTTTCGACAGCCTCCACATTCTGCGCTAACTGCTCTATTGTTCCTGTGTGGTTTTCAGGCTTGATTTCCGGCTGTATCAGTTCCTTTAGGTATTCCTGCCTTGTGTGGATATCCATATAGGATTTCAAACGATAATAATAGCCTTCATTCCTGTAATCTTCAAATACAGGGGAAGCTTCGCCCTTTGAGGTCTGCCACCGCATAAGGCGGGGAAACCAGCACAATCCGTCTATGATGATTTCCTTAAATGAATTGAGTAGCTCCCCAAGTATGGTAAACAACCCCCGAAAGCTGTTTCCTGCCTAGCTGTTTGTGGATTCGTTCCGCCTTGCGTGCAGAAAGTTTAAGGGCAACAAGGAAAGCGCACAGCTTGCAAAGACAATGGGATTTGAATCGGACAGGGAATATAATGAAATCATGTTCCTGCGGGAGATTACCCCATATGCACTAACTTTACAAAAAGCAAAGAAGCTGCTGTCGGGTATGTTTTCGTTTTTCAATAAAAGCTATCTTCACCAGTTCCAGAATGTCAAGGCTCATCGTTTGTATATTCGGTAATATCATCATAAAAATAATAAAGGATACCAGCTTCGTCTCTCTCCATATACTCTGGTTCGCTTCGGATGTTCCAAGAGGTGGAAAAATCAATATCCCCAAGATATTTTTCAGTCAGAAGGGACAGCAGGATTTTCCCATTTATCCATGTTTCTCCTGCTAACTCTCTGATCTTCTGTTTTATGCCGCAGGGATACAGAATCCAGTTCGTCTTTAGTGCGCCAACGGTATAGAAGCCCTTTTTAATAAAAGCATCCATGATATCGCCGCAGGTATACCAGCTGTCGCAAAGGAAATAAGAGACCACTGGTGATACGGGCGGTTCCCTTGCGATCTCCTACACGATCTTTACCTTTGATTTGGATTTGTCATACATGACGATGGCATAATTAAGGACGATGTCGTTGCAGGAGAGCATGACCGCTACAGCCTGATGTCCTTAGTCCTGCTTCCCCTTGAGATGGGACTGGTGGAAATACGCATCTTCAATCGGGTGCAAAGCCCGTGACGAAGGCTTTGTTTTGGAGGAAATGGTATCATCCACAATGCAGAACACAGGCTTTCCGGACTGCCGGGCTTCCTTATAGATAAACTGGATAACGGTGCTTTTGAGTATGTCTTCCAATTTAGCGTCATCCCATTTTCCTTTATTAAGGAAATGAGCAACCGTGGTACGGTGGCAGGGGCTGAATTTTTCAAAATCAATCGTCTTTCCATGATATCCAAGAGAAAAGACGGATATTAATATGGCCATGGTATGATTCATGGTTGTCTGCGGAAAGACGCGACACAAACTTAATTTTTTAAAGCAGTTGTAAAGTACCTTTGAATGGTATATACTGTTCTCTATAAGACATCATCCTTTGAAGGTTATTGTTTTCTGGACAAAAACAGTATACACCAAAAAAGGCGTGATGTCTTTAGTTTTAGGCCATTTTAAACCACTTTGGTGAAATTTCAAATTTGCTCATTTATAGTCTTTATATTAAATATCACATAACACAGAAATGCGGAAACAATACTGTCTATTATTTCCGCACGCTTATATCCTTCTCTATTTTATATTTTACTATCCCCACATATTGTGAAATCAAGACCGTCAAAACAGTGAACGCCATCAATGAAACCATTTCATTTATATGCAAAAATGTACATCCCCCGGCAAAAACAAATAGTACAGTTACAATTTTCATAACCATCTTTTTTCCATATGCCTTTTCTTCATCATCAAGCTCCCTGTTTATATTTTGTACTGGCGAAATCCATAAAATGAGTACGCTGCTTACTATGATGATTCCCCATGCATTTCGCAATGAAAATGCAAATAAATCATTGAGAACCAATATAGAAGTCTGTACCATAACCGAGCATATAAAACACTTCCAAAAACTATTCAAATGCACGCCCCCAGCAAAACTCCGCAGCAGCATAAAAAAAACTGTTAGTGCAATAAATTCAGGAATCATATGCAAATACACTGCTATGCCCGAACAGACTGCCAAACAGGTCAACATTTCAAGTCCAATCTGAAAACCATATTGATATACCGCATATGATTCCTTTGAAATTGCACCGGAATCAATAACAAATTGTGTTAATTTTTCCGATAACTGCTTCATCATTTACCCCTTTTCATTCTTTTCAGTTCTTTCGGCATTTTGGGCTGATGAAAAATGTAACAGCAAACGCTATCAGCGGATATTGTACCCAGTTTCAATGAAATATCTGCCAAAGTTTTCGCTGCTTGTTTCTTTACATTTTGAACATTCATAATTTATGACTCCTTTCATTTTTTTATTATAATACTACAATAATCTCCCTATTTTTTCTTTATGTAATAAAACCGAGTATTCATGTAACTTTTTCTTTATCCCAATTGTACAATTGAGTAGAAAAATCACCCTGTTATCTGCTCATGCAGTAAAGGAGAGTAGCTTTAATTGTTTATTACTTTGGCAGTTATAAGTCTCAACTGTTTATTGAAATATTTCGATAATATTATAGTTGCAAGTTTTAATAGGCGAGGTAATATTTTCTTTTCGTGTTTGTGTTCAAAAAAAGGACAGTGGCAGTGAATATATCACTACCGCTGTCCTTTAGGTACATATTTTTTTAAATACCAGTTCCACATGACCAGTTCCTCTATTTTTTTCCTGTATTTCTGCATATCGTCCGTTATTTCCAAATAATCATATGCCCCAGCCTCCAATATCTGGAATATATCCTGCGGCGTTCCCTTTTCAACAAGGGCAAGAATCGGCATAAAGTGCCCCATCTTTCCTTTCACCTTGATAATTGCCTCAAAAGTTCCCCGTTCCATCATATCCACATCAAAATGCATGATAACAATATCGACATCAGGATACTCCCCTTTCCCCCAAAAATCATATTTACGCCAAATAAGTTCATATCTCCCCTGCGTTATTTCTTTTGTAACCTGAAACACCCCTTTATTGTCGCTTATCAACAATATTTTGTTCATCTGATACCACCATACTGCTTTCCCTCAAAATTATCTTTTTATTTTAGCATATTTACCTCCATAATTATTTATTATGTAACAATATCGACTGTTGATGTAACTATTCCTGCCCGCCATACAGAACAGCCCTCGCCAAAAATTTATTTGGCACTGTATCCTCAATGCTCACTGTTCCATGATACCTTGCAGCAGCCCTGTACACCGATGACAATCCCACTCCGTGGTTCTGGACATCAGATTTGGTAGTTCTTAATTTCTTATCTTTTGTTTTGCTTAAACATCCGTTATAACTATTTTCTACAAATAACAACAGATTATTTTTATCATATTTCATTTTGATACGTATATACTTTTTGATATCTGCCTTTTGCGCTGCCTCCACGGAATTTTCCAAAAGGTTTCCAAGTATCAGGCATATATCCGCTCCCTTAAAGGGCATCTTCATCGGAATACAGATATCTGCTGTGAAGTCTATCCCTGCTTCCTGCGCTACAACATACCAATATCCAATCAGTGAATCAATCACAATATTGCCGCTGTTTGTGACTGGAGATATTTTCAATCCGCCATCGTCCATTATTTCATTGACAAAAGAGATAATTTTATCATTCTCGCCTTTTTCTGCATATGCCAGAATAGACACAAGATTGTTTTTCATATTATGCTTTACATCCCGGATCTGCAGCATAGAAATCTCACGCTCCTGCTGGTGCCGTTCACACAAATCCAATTGCTGTTCGTAGATAACTGTCATTCGTTTTAACCGTAGGTCGTCTGCCAGTCGGATATAAATATAAAATATCAATATATTCATCCCCAATAAAATTACTGCCACGACAGCCGAATTTAAATTTGCATGCATACTGTCCACACTATGACAGAGCATAAAAATATTATTCATAATATAAATGCTTCCTGTCGGAATCAATACCAGCATAATACTATAGCTGGCGGGCAGATCCTTGATTTCATCATCTGTAAATACCCTTTTTAATGCTATGATCACAAACAGAAATACAAGTTTTGAAACAAATGAGCCAAATTCCGCCAGCATCTGAAGCACTTCAAACTGTCCAAAATAAATCAAAAGTACATATCCACTGAATGTTTCTATCAGCATCCAGATTGCATCAAAGGAAATCGCAAATATACATTTCCGCCAAAGCTTTCCTTCATATATCATCATGACTGCAATCAGCGTGTCCACAATGGTAAGACCAACATGCAAATATGGAGGAAGATCTAAAATGATATCTGTTACTGAAAATATGGCAAGACCAATTATGAGTGCCATTTTCTTTTTCTTTCTGGTAAAAAATATTGAAAAGTAAGCCAGAAACAGATAGATTGAAAATCCTATAAGCAATACATCTATTCCCTTTGACAGTATATTACTTATCAACATGAATCGTATCCTCCATCGAACAGTACTGCTCGCTGATCATCCTTCTTCTATCTTCACTGATTGAGATTTTCTTCCCATTATCCATGATAATAAAATCATACGACTGTCCTATAATATGTCTGTAATTTACAAGATACGACTGATGAACACGCAGAAATGATGCCTTACATGTTTTTAGACTTTCCTCAATCTCATTCAATTTTCCATACAGCATAAATTCTTCTTTATCTGTTACAATTAGAATTTTACGTTTACTGCTTTTAAAATATAAAATATCCTGAACCCGAACCTTATAATTTACTCTTTGATAGCTATACTGATAGTAAAAATTCTGACTGCTTATATCTTCATACGCCGTCTTAAAGCAGTCCTCCATCTCCTGCTCATTTACTGGTTTTACTAAAAACTGAAACGGACGCACCGCAAAAGATTCTTTCATATGATTTTCATGGCTCGTCACATAAATTATCAGTACATTTTTATCATACATCCGTATTTCCTTTGCTGCCGAAATACCATCTTCCTTATCCATTTCTATGTCCAAATAAATGATATCAAAGCAGGCGCTTTCCTTAACTGCCTCCACCAAACTTCTACCATTCCAGAACACTTCCGTTTCTGCATCGACAAAGTTACGCTTTGCGATTTTCTGAATCAGCATCTCGAGTTCCCCTGTAATACGAATGTCATCATCACAGATTGCCACATTCAGCATTTCAATCATCTCTTTTCTCTGTATCATTTTTACGTTTTTCATACGTCTTCTTAACTGCTTGCAGGATTGACCAGACCATTTCCTTGTCATATTTGTCCAATCCCTTATAAACTTCTATCAAATCATAATACTCATCTATATCCTTATTTATTTTCATCTGCCCCTGCAAATCCCTTTTTACATCTGATACTCCTAGCAGATAATCTGTTGTTACGTTAAAATACTCTGCTATACTTTTGAGAATATCAATTTTAATGGTAGTGATATCCCTCTCATATTTGCTGAGTGACTGTTGTGTAATATTCAATTCTGACGCAAGAATTGCCTGTATTAACCTTCTGTTTTCGCGTAGTTCCTTGATACGACTTTCCATAATTGATTACCTCATAAACACAATATACAATTATTTTACTTCATTTTTGTTATATTGATACACTTTATACAAGTAATCAATTACTTAGATATACAAAATGTAAAGAATGAGCAGTACAAAAAATCGCACTGCTCATTCTTTTAATCATGCAACCATATAAACTGTGTTGATGAAGAATTAATTTCCCTGTAAATAATATCAGCCATCTCATCTTCTGACACACCTGCGTTTTCTGCCCCTATACGCCTCCCCAGTTCATTATTATGTAAGTCCATGTCCCTGTGGGCTGTTTTAGGATATCCGTCAGGTTCATATCCTGTAATATCCTTATCCTCATGCGCTGTAGCAAACAGCTCTGCCTTTTCCTCGCCTATCAGTATTGTCATCTCAGCATTCCATATCCCGTGACGAAAGGCATCACTCCTATCACCCTATCCATTAAAACCAAACTTAGCTTCTGTTTTTGATGTTGCTATATTTTTTGCGGTATTTACCTTTAGCACATCAAATGGATAACGGACACATAGCTTTTTTTCAGAATCAGTAAGTGCGTTCCATATATCTATAACACCTCTGCCTTTTTCAAATTCTGAATGCCGTTCATTCATCTGAATAATAATCTGTTCCTCCGTGTACTCTGGATTCTGCTGTCGAATAGTCAGAATTTCATTAATTACAGATATCAATTTATCCTGTTCAAAATATTCCTGTTCAGTTCCAGTTGATTCTCCATCTTCTGCAAATGCTTCAATGGAAAAAGACAACATAACCAATATTGCCACGTTTAAAAAAAGTAGTATTTTTTTCTTCATACTCTGCCTCCATGAAAATTTATATATTTTCATAATAGCACAATATGACCTGCTTAAATTTTTAATGTAACATTACCGCTTATTCATGTAATTTTTTCTTTACATATTTAGTCGATACTTTTTACATTGTAATTTTAAAATGGGACTTAAAGCCAAACAAATATTTTGCGCTCCAAGTCCCATTTTAATTCCATCTTTTCACCATATAGTTATAACTTAAACTCCGCATCGAATTGTATCGAGCGTTTCAACCCCTTGTATATACTGACTCATTACAATTTTTACGGATCTTAGGTTATAATTTCTTATTCTATATTCATTTCTAAATGCCCTGTAAAGTTATTTCCAGTAATACCAATATAGTTTCCACCTTCCGGCAATGTTATTGCTTCTGAATAGCTGTCGGCTGTTTCAAGCAGGATTATTGGATCATCACTTCCAGAAACCCAAAACACTTGCGCTGTTCCCCCGGTAATTTCTAAATCGCAGGAAACAGAAATGTCTTTGCCATTTTCACGCTCGATAGAAGTTCCACCAAAAAGATATTCTGTTTTAGAAAAATCCTTATAATCTGCTGTATAGGTTCCGGTATAGCAGTCATCCCCATATGTCCGATTTCCTTTAAGTGAAAAATCACTTGTGAGAGCTGCATTTCCGGCTGATTGGACAACATTATTATACTGATCCAGAATTTCATCTTTTGAACATCCCACAAGTGACAAACTCAACGTCAGAATGCCCATTGGCAGAAAAAAGATATATTTTTTCTTATAGCGCATATCATCAACCTTTCCGTTATTTTATTTATCTAAAGACAACTAACTTTACTCATTTGCCGATGCCGCATAATTGCTCTACACAGCAGCAGGAAGTTCATCATATTGTACCTCTTTCCATTCAAGGACACCACGGATCGGCATTACCGTTAAACGGATAAAAGCTCCATCTTTCAATTCCCTTGATGTTCCGAATGTAATGTCTTTTCCCTTTCCATTCTCATTATAAGAAAATAAAGTGTATGAGTAATCCATACTTCCGCTAAAGTTAATCACGCCGCCTTTCGATTCGACCTGATCCATTTTACTGTTATCAATTTGTGAATAGTAGTATGTGCTGCCTGCTCCCGAAAGGAACCATATGCAAAAGCAGATAAAGCCTGCTATAATTACGGCAGCCGCCGAAAAACCTACAATCATTTTCTTTTTCATTTCTATATCCTCCACTTACCAACCTTTTTTGGCTATTGCCTTTTTACGCTTTTTTGTTTTTATAACTGGTACATTTCCTTTTGCAGTAAATACAAAAACAGCAAAAATTCCCAATGCCGCAACCATACTAAGCAAACAGGTTAATACATTCCAATGTACAGCAGAATCATAACTTCGGTAACTGATTAAACCCAAACTTGCAGTAACGGGATAAATATTGGCTAACGTAGCATTTCCAGAGGCAAACATACCGCCATAACCATAAACAAAAGCAATAATTGTTCCGATCATATGTCCGTTTGGCATACGGGCGGCGAATGCAATAACAGGCATGACACCAATATACAAAAACAGGCAGTTAAAAATAATCTGGATAAATGTCTGCAATACGGATGTTACAGAAATTCCCGGAAATCCCATCATCAAGTCAGCGATTACCGTAAATTCCGCACTTACCAGTCCAAAAAACAAAGAAAGCAATGCGCATACAAGCAACTTCCCCCACAACAAGTTGCTATACGAAACAGGTATCGTCAAAATGCTTTTCAGCGTATCGTCTTTCCCTTCCCTTGCTATGATATATCCGGCAATTAAAGCAATACACACGGGAAAAATCATGGTAACATTATTTTTGATTACCTGTTCCGTAAAGAAAATGTCCAGACTGTCCCATCCAATGCTGTTGTGGAAAAAAGCGTCAGCAGGACGGAAAGCAGCATTAGAAAAACACCTGCCCATATCATATGATACCGCTTTAATTTCCATATTTCGGTCTTAACCATGCGAAGCATATCATTCATCCCCTCTCTTTTTATACATATAATCAATCAATATAACAGAAAGCAAAGCAATAACGGCTAAAATAATGATTGTCTGAAATGTATTCGGAATTAAATTTTCCAGCATCCCCACGCCGTCCATAGCTCTATGTGCGGTTAAATTCCCTGCACTCCAAAGGGTTGTAAGCGGAATTGGCATTAACCAGCACATTGCTTTCGGCAGCGCACCAAAAGATGATTCGGCTGTCAAACTCAGGACACTGTAAAAAACACATAATAAAACAGAAAATACATAGTTCTTGCTAAAGAACACTACGAGAACGACTAACGGCAGCGTCCCGGCTGTAATAAAAATCCCCATTTCCAGCGCAAAAAATAATCTGTAAGCAATGCTGTTTACTTCTGCAATCATCCCACTGCACAGGATTGATATAAAAGCTGATGTCAGACTAAAAATACTTCCAAAAAAGAACAAGACAATTATTTTTGCCAAAATCATCTGTGTGCTCGTGACAGGAATTGTACGCAGGTTTTTAAATGTATCATTATCCCGTTCCATAAAAAAGAGCATGGCTGCCATCACCCCAATCACGCATGGCAAAAGCAGTTCTACCCCATATCCCATAACAAACTGAAAATAATCGTTAAAAATATTTATTTTGCTGTCATACTGTCCTGCTGTCTGCGGCATTGTCATCAATGCTGTCAGCGGCACGGGAAATAAAAACGCAGAAAGAACAACCAGCCATATAAATTTTTTCCGCTTTAGTTTTGAAAATTCACAAATAACAAGTTTAAGCAATACCTTCACCCCCTGTTACACGTTTGAAGTAATCTTCAAGGCTTTCTTCTAAAGTTGCGGCTTGTAATACTTCCATGCCATTTTCTACAAAAGAAGTAACAATTTTTCCTATTGGTAAATCAAGGTTATGCACCTGTATATTGTGGTCATCCTGTATGGTAAACTGGCTTTCATGGAAGATACGCTCTAAAATTCTTGCCGCCTGTGCCGTATCAGAAACAACAAACCGGATATGTTTGCTGCTCTTTGCTTCCAGTTCTGCAAGACTTTCTTCTTCCAGCAATGCGCCGTGGTCAATAATGCCTATATCATCAGCCAATAATGCAATTTCAGAAAGGATATGGCTGGAAATCAAAATTGTTTTTCCACGCTCATTGCAGAGGTCACGGATAAAGGAACGGACTTCTGCAATTCCAATTGGGTCAAGACCGTTAATCGGTTCGTCCAAAATCAAAAGTTCCGGGTCATGCATAATGGCAAGGGCAATCGCCAGCCGCTGTTTCATGCCAAGTGAATATTGGGAAAACAGCTTCTTATCTTTGTAAGGCAGACCAACCAGATCAAGTGCGTTTTTAATTGCGTTGCGGTTCGGCACGCCCCGCAGGGTAGCAAAAATGCGCAGGTTTTCGGTGGCGGTCAGATTAGGATAAAAGCCGGGGGATTCAATCAGACTGCCGATACGGGGCAGCAGCTTCTTTTCATTTGCTGCCAAAGGCTTTCCCCAAATAGACACTTCCCCGGAAGTCGGTTGTGTAAGTCCAAGCAGCATTTTCATTGTCGTCGTCTTTCCGGCTCCGTTTCTGCCAAGCAGACCATAGATACGCCCTTTCTGAACATGGATATTCAGATTGGCAACACTTTTCTGCATTCCATATTGTTTTGTCAGATTTTTTGTTTCAATTACATATTTGCTCATTACGAAACCTCCCTTTTATGAAATAAAAGTTTTTCATGTCTACTATTCTATCACACCAACCTTGCATTAACCTTGCACGAACCTTGCATTAACCTTGCAATTTGGAGAGTAGCTTTTACAAACAATAAAATCCCCGCAGGACGCGGAGATTTTATTGCACTGTAAAAAACTGCTTTGGTTTATTCTGCCAGTGGGAAAAGCAGAACAAAAACAGTTCCTTCTCCCAGTGTGCTTTCTGCTGTTATTATTCCGTTCAGTTTGGCTACAAGCTGATGTACGATAGACAGACCAAGACCACTGCCTTTTTCAGACCGCCCTTTATCGCATTTATAAAACCGTTCAAAAATATGCTTCAAATCCTCCTTATCAATCCCTACACCATTATCAGACAAAAGGATTTTTATATTCCCCTCCAGCTCTGATAAGGCTATTTCTACTTTATCTGCATGGCTATGAGAAATTACATTTTGTATCAGATTGTTTAATATCCGCATATATCCATTAGTGTCAATCTGTACCCTAAACGGCTGCTCCGGAATGTCAACTACAAAATCTATCTGTGCATCTTCAAATATTGGTATCCAGTCAATCAGTATGTTTCGTGTCAGTTCCGTCAAATCAATCGTAGATATATTCATTGAAAATTCATTTGAACCCAACTTGAACCAATCAAAAAGCACATCTATATATTCTTTTAAATCGTGGGCTTTCCGGCGGGCAGTTTCTATATAGTCATCACGTTCTTTTCCTTCAACAATCCCTTTATGTGCAGCATCCAAATATCCGATCAATGTAGTGAGCGGCGTCCTTACATCATGGGAAAGGCTCGTCATAAGCTGCCTGTTTGTTTCTTCCGTCCTGCGGCAGACAGAAATCCTGTTTTCGTAAGACAGGACAATATCGTTAATCTCATAAGCAAGAGGAGATACAAGCTCGTGTGTTTCTGATAAAATACGCCTGTTTCCATTCCCGTTTTTGATATCTTCCAAAGCATCCGATATTTCCAATATCTGCTTTTTTACACGTCGGACGATAAAAACAGCCCCACAGAGAGAAACAAACGCAACGCCCAGCACAATCATTGTAACTGCTTCTGTATACAATACTCACACCTCCCTGTTGAAACGATAGCCAATCCCCTTCACTGTCTGTATATACCGTGGATTACATGGATTTTCTTCTATCTTTTTCCGCAGTCGGCTGATAACCGCCATAATATTGCTGTCATCATAAACATAATCTTCTCCCCACACATTTTCATAAATTTGCTGTTTTGTCAGTATCTTTCCCTGATTTTTGGCAAGAAACAAGAGTAAATCAAATTCTTTCGGTGGCAGTTCATAATCACCATTTACCGCATGAATAGAACGATTGTTATAATCAATACTCAGTCCGTCAAAATCAAATGTCTGTAACTGCCCGTCTTTTGAGTTAAAACGGGTATAACGTCTGATTAATGACAGGATACGGGCAATCAACTCGTCCATGTCAAAAGGTTTTGTCAGATAGTCATCATCCCCCGCTCGTAAACCACGCACTTTTGAAACACTGTCATTTTTTGATGTAAACATAAGAATAGGCAGACTGCTTTCTTTTCTGATCTGTTCTAAAGTTTCAAATCCGTCAAATCCGGGCATCATTACATCCAATATGGCAAGCTGGTATTCTTTCTCCCTAAGTTGCAGCAAACCGGATTTTCCGGAATTTTAGATTACCACACATTTTTCCATTTTCTTTTTTATGTAATTTTCCGATAGTTCATGTAATTATTTCTCATTCTTTTTTTCAACAAACCTAAATTCACATTAAAAAAAGGCAGGGCACTACTATTGTTATGTCCTGCCTATCTTTTTTCAGTTTTCCCCTGCTATTAAATTATTTTGTTCCATTATAAACATTATATTTATACTCTACATCTCCCTCTGCTGATTTTTGATAAGTTCGTCGTGCCTCTGTCCTGCCACCTGCGCCTTTTTCTCCGCAAGACGGGCTTTTAAGGACATTTTCTCAGCGGGTTTGTCCTGTGCCTTTTTGTTCTCCTCTTTCTGAACTTTCTCCCGGCACCGTTATTTAGGACATTATCCACCATATTGAAGTTCTGTTCCTCCATTTCTTCAATCTTCGCAAGGGGCTTGTATTCTGCCAGTTTTGCGAGCAGTTCATTCGCCTGCGGTATTTCTTTCGGTGCAGTTTCTGTAGAAATAACCTCATTCAGCCATTCCGTCAAATGTTCCACATCTCCCTGCCCGATCATTTCTGAAATTTCCAATACATTTTCAGTCATGATCTGATTATTGTCATGATAGACATTCGTATCATAATTATAAATAAAACGATCTATCTCAACCGCAAGCTGTTCTACTGGTGTCAAATCCGGCATATGTTTATCCCATATTTTAGCCTCCAAATCCTCACTTATATCGCCCTCTATCTTCATATCGGGCAGCTTTGCCATCAGTTCCGCAATGACTTCCATCGCCTGCGGATTCCCTTTTATTTCGGGGATATAATCCAAAACATCAAGTTCGAACCTGTTTCCGGTTAAAATATCTGTTACGACATCATCATATGTTTCTGTCCCCGGCGTATGGATATTAATGCCGATTACTGGAATACCGTTCAAACGCTCCGGTGGTATCTGTTTCCATATCGCAATGGCTTCATCTACCGTCACAATCTTCTCATGGAACTCTCCAAAATTATGAAACTCGCCACACTCCGCCACGGTCAGCGTCACTTCCGTTTCCGGCTTTGTATTCTGCGGAAACAGTGTTTCCGTCAATCCTTTCGTGTCAAAATGCTCCCCGTCCGACAGGATAATCTCGTCCTTATCTGCGTCAAATTCCACGGAGAATGACAGCTTATCCCCCTGCTGAATATACGCAAAATCCGCTTCTGAAATTGGCTTTCCATACTGCCCCATCTCCACAAAAGGTTTACTACATTCCGCATAGGCTTTACAGATTGCATCCGCATCAAGACCGCTGGTATTTACATAAAAGCGCTGTTCATAGTACATTTTCAGACAGAAAATGCTTTTCGGTTTCTTCTCCCTGAGGCGTGTCTGCGCACTCTCGGGGTTATTACTTAAACACGCCTCATGTTCACGCACGCCTGCAAGGTATTCCTCCACCTGTGGGAGATAACTTTCCAAAGTTCCTGTCTTCTGCGATGTAATCGGATTGATGTCAACCTTAACATCTCCTATATACATTCCGTCATCGTTATTAAAAGCGTTAAACAAATCGTCCTCCCGCTCATTCATGGAAAGCTCCACTACCACATCAAGGTCTGAGCCGTTCCTTTCAAGTCTCCTGCATCTGCTCCCTGATACGGCAACATCTACAACTGCCGCAGCAATGGCATAATCATCAATCTTTGTCTACACATGGCATTTCACGGTATCCTCAATCTCCGACGGGTTCATTTCGCATATTTCATGAAAAAGCTCATTCGTCTTTTTCTTAAAATTTTCCACGATATTCCCCTGCAAAATTTCCGACACGATACAGCTCGCTTCCTCAACTTTTTCCATTAATCCGTCATAATCAATCGGTATTAATTCATCATTATCGCCAATACTGCCACCTGCGCCGTTGTCAAATGGATTTTCTTTCAAATCTTCGATAATATTATTAAGCGCATCACGGATACTCACATCAAATCCAACTTCGTTGGATTTATTGTCATATATGCCGCCGTCGATTTCCTTATAGTCCATGCCCATAATGGAATAATCATAGCCGCCCTCTGTTTCCTGTATACTGATATAGCGGTCTGCAATCTGAAACGCAAGCTCTGTTTCCTCCACTTTCTCTGGTTCTGACTGCTCCTGCTTTTGGTCACTGTGTCCGAAAGTGTCGCCGCTGTCCTCTAAGAACTTTTTCATATCTGCAAGAACCTGTTCCGTTTCATCTCCGAAGTCAATGATTTCGTCGCCGTCGTCAATATCCTCAATTTCCTGCCTCAAATCATTCTGTATTATGGAATGATTTTCATTCTGCCCTAAAGTATCTACTGTTTTATTCTGTGGCATTTCTGCTCCTGCCTTCCAATCTTTCTGCGTCGCGGAAAGATTGGCATCGTGTCCTAAAGTATCCGTTTCAGGTTCTATTTCTGCCTTTTGGTCAGTATGTCCTAAAGATCCTGTTTCAATTTCCATTCCTGCCCTTTGGTCACTCTGTCCTAAGGTATCTGTTTTCATCTCTTGCAATTCTTTCTGAATGAAAATATCTGCTTCTTTTTTACGTGCTAAAACATCCCTGCGGAATACATTAATAAAACCGTCCAAGACGGCCGGGTGACTGCTTACAATTAACTCACTGTTCCTGTCCCTGCCATGCACCATATCTTCGGGAATATAAAACTCCGCCGTTTATGCCTTGTTATCCCTTGAAAAGCGCCCGTCCCACGGTAACCGTTGTAATGTGTTTGCAAGGACAAATACGAGGCGTTCCGAACCGTATTACTCTACTACGGGTTTAACAGCTTCTTTATTAAGATGCTTACCGTCATAATTCTGCCGGATTGCGTCCACAACTGCCTGACTGCATTCTTTATCAAGTTTCCGAGATGCCCGGTATTCGTCCAGTTCACCATGATCGTCTGCATAACTGAATGTATGGCAGTAAACGGCTAGATAGTCTGCTTTCTCTGTGCCTGTACTCAAATCTTTCTGCAATACAGAAGTGTCAATCTCTGTTTCCATTTCCGATTTTAAATCACTCTGCAATACAGAATGATTTTCACTCTGTCCTAAAGTGTCAGCGTTTTCTCCCTGTGACACTTCCAACTCCAGCTTTTGGTCACGCTGTCCTAAAGCGTCCTGTTCTTTTCCATTTTCCAACTCATGCATAAAATCGGGTAATGCGGTAAATCCAAAAGAATCCACAAAGTGTGCGCTGTTTTTCCCGTTTTCATGTAGCACGACAATATCACTAACGGAAAGGGAATGCCCTTTAAAATCTTCCGGGTGCGCTGTATTAAATTTCAAAAAAATATCTTCAAGTTTTTCATTCTGCGTATCTCCCTGAATGTCCGAAAGTTCCCCTGTATAAACCAATTCATGGTTTTTCAGTGCAATCGCACCAAAGTTGTCTTTTGTAATCCCCCTTTTCACCAGTGACTCCGTACCCTCAAAGCGGAACTGATCCAGCTCCAGATTATCCTTTAGCTGGTAGATGCCATATCTGTCGGAACTGCCATACAAAAGCTGCGCCTCTTTATTGGCGCTTCCCTCCGCAAGTTCCGTCTGCATGGAGCAGTACTCTCTTTCATTCTGCCAATCCAGCCATGCTGGATTTTCGCCTTTTTCAATTCCGAAAATACCATCATGCCCTGCAATCTGTTCCCTGTCCTCTGCGGCTATTTCTGAACCGTCCCCATAGAGCAGGTACACGGGCAGGTCACTGTCAAACAGTTCCAATGCGCTCTCCTTTGTGAGTGGATACATATCGTTTGCAAAATAACCATACTCGTGCATTTCAGACAGACCAATCATGCTGTCAGGCAGCGCGTCAATCTCCGCCTGTGCATCTATGACGGTCAGCGACTCATTGACAGGTTCGTTTTCAATCCGGTATGCCAGTGTTTCCGTCAGTTCTTTTGTTTTTTTGTAATTATCCAGTTTGTATCCGTAATTTACGATCAGATTTCTTTCATCAGGCGTGAATACCGTCCTTCCATGCTCCAAACGGTGTACAATGGACGCCGCATATTCCATGCCAGACAAATCTTTTTCAAGGAAAGCAGCCCCCTCCTTTAAATCCACCGCAATATCAAAAAATTCCGGCAAACCTTTATTCCTGCCGTCGCTTACAATAATGGGAACATATTCCGCACCGTTTTCCTCAAGAAAATCCTGTATGTTTCCGTCCCAACTGTTTTCGTCCAGCGCCGCCAGTTGATAGGCAAGGACAAGAACCTGTTCCTGTGTCATATTGGTAATCCTGTCAATCTCATATTCTGCACTATCCTGATACATGATTTTCAGAACCACATCGCTGTCTTTGATTAGCTCATTAGCTTTTTTGTCCATTTCCTGATCGTATTTCACATCGGTTATCGCATGGGTATCCGTATTATAAATGTAATCAACATGAAATTCTGCCACTTCCGCCGACTGTTCATCTCCCAAATGAACGGTTTCCGCACCTTTCCCTGCAAGATAAATTTCCACGTTCTCCCTGTCCGCATCGGTCATTGCAAACAGACTGTCCATTAACGCCGTCCCCTCCATGCCCTTTACACCCACAATATTAAAACGGGAACGCTCGGTGTTGCTAAGGGCAAGGATAAACTCCTGAACCTGTTCAGCCTGTTTATCCAAAGGACGTGAAATTTCTTTTTCAAGTTCTAATTCTTGTAACTGCGCATCAATTCCCATAATAAGCTCCGATGCCGTCCTGCGGATTGTGTCAAGGGAAGATTTCAATCCCTCCAGCCTGTCCGCAATTTCCTCCATTGTCAGTTTTTCCACTTTATTTACTGCATTTCCATTTATATCCGCCATATAATCTCCTCCATAACAGCAGAAAACAGACAAGTTTCCCTGTCTGTTTCCGCTGTTGCTATTCTGATTTTTCCTGTGCCTATAAACATACCTCTTTGTTTTTTGCCGCTGCCTTGTCCGGCTCCGGCGCTTTGCTCTGCTGTTCCACTTTCGCCTTCATCTGCGACAGCTTATCTTTTACCGATGAGCGCCCGCTCTCCCCCGCCATACGGCAGGAAATTGTAAAATTAGATAAAACACTGAAAGAATACAAGCTCCTATGCGGAAACAGCATTGATTCCCCACAGGAGCTTGTTTCTTTTATCAGCGAAAAGCGTAAGCAGATTTCCGATTTGGAAAAAGAACGGCAGTCAGTTTACAACCGCAACCACCATAAGAAAAGTGAAGAATTAAATGCACAGGCAAGGGAAATCTCCGCCACGATAAAACCTCTGCGGGCGGAATTATCCCTTGCAAAGGCTGTCCTTGAAAAAATACCGAAGCTACAAGAAGTAATTGAAGCCGAACGGCAGGCGGAAACTGCCGTTATAACAAAAAATAGGGAAAGAAGGTATGCACGATGACAAATAGCAAAATTAAAACCAATACCCCGTCGAAGAAAAAGGCAGCGAATATCCAAGTAGATAAACTCCATATCTTTGAGGGACATCCCTTTAAAGTACTGGATGATGAAGATATGAACAATCTTACAGAGAGCATAAAGGTACAGGGAATTATTTCTCCGTTAATTGTTCGCACAATTGAAAGAACGGATGAATATGAAGTGATAAGCGGACACAGGCGTTTACACGCCGCCGTCAAAGCAGGGCTTTCCGAAGTGCCTGCTTTAATTTATCCCCTTGACCGAAACGAAGCGATGATTGCGGTTGTAGACAGCAACCTGCACCGTGAAAGGCTGCTCCCAAGTGAAAAAGCCTTTGCCTACAAAATGAAAATGGATGCAATGAAAGCACAGGGCAGGAGAACGAGGCAGTACACCGGCTGCGCCGTCAATTTCAAAAGCACTACCGTCAGTTACAAAGTCCATAAGAGAATCCAGCACAGCGAGGAGGATTACCAAATCATCCCCGATATGCAGGAAGCCATCATCTCCGAGGAGCAATGGCTGAGGGTGCAGGAACTTCGCAAACACAAGCGCAGACCGACGAAAACCGGCAGGACAAACCTTTTTTCGGGGCTGCTCTACTGCTACGACTGCAAATCGAAAATGCACTTTGTAGCCGCCAAGAGCATGAAACGAAAACAGGAGCATTTCCGCTGTTCCCAATATAAATCCGGCAGAGGGGAATGTGCTATGCACTATATCCGCGATATTGTCCTTGAACAGCTTGTGCTGGAAGCAGTCAGTGACTTATCCGATTTTGTACGCTGTTACGAGCCGGTATTTCTGTATCTGCTGGCAAAGAAAAACAACGCCATGCGGCAAAAGGAATACCAACAGCTTCAACAGGCTGTAGAAAACGGCACAAAGCGGATAGCGGAAATCGACAGGCTGATTGAAAAGGTATTTGAGCAGAACGCAGGCAGCGTACTCTCTGATGAACGGTTTGCTAAAATGCTTCAAAGCTATAAAAAGGAGCAGAAATCACTGACACAGGAAGTGGAAGAAAACCGCCATACCTTGCAGAACGCTGAACAGCGGGTAATGGATTTAAGGCTTGTCTTACGCACTTTGCGGGAGATAACCGACATTAAGGAACTCACGCCTACGCTTGTCAATTCGCTGATTGAGCGTATCGAAGTCCACAACAGCAACAAGTCCAGCGGTCACAGCCATGTGAAGGTAGACATTTATTTTACGGCGGTGGGTATAATAGATATTCCCACGTAGAAAGAAATCCTTGCCACGATGGAAGAAATACAGAACAACCCGCAGGACTTCAAATTTGTGGCATAACAAAAGGATACGGTGTAATCCCTTTTACAGAGTTCACTGTATCCTACATAAAAACATCCTTATCTGGCGACGGCAAAGGCACTGTGACCTCTACGGTTATAGGAGATACATATTCTGTTAAGCGGAGATTCTACTTCTGGTTTCATGGTGAGAAGTAGCGTTGCATGGGCAGGGATTTTTTTAACTGGCTTCCTGCCAATCCCCGATATGCTATGTATAAGTCAAATCTGCGTTGCATGAGCAGATGGATAACTGCCCGAAAAAAGAACATAAAAAATCCCTCCAAACTTTAAAACAGGTCTGGAGAGTGTCTGTTAAGTCTTTTCGGGCATAGCATAACTGCCCACCATAACACCGTTTTTTTATATGATGGGCGTTTGCCTTAAAACCTTATGAAATAAAACAGAGCCAACGAACTGTGATTTATTTCACAAGTTCATCGGCTCTGCGTCTTTGCGTCTGGCTCTACGATAACTGTCATTTTTAAATTTGTTACTTCAATCAATGTTTCCTGTCTGCATTTCGGACAATAAAGAGGATAGTTTTTTTAATAGTATCCTCTCTGATTTTATTACGGGTTTTGTTTCCGCATATAGGACAATATACCCATTCTATTTTATGTAACACGGCATATATCCTCCTCAAAGATTTATCAAATATACATATGCTTCCTCATTATCAAAAGTAAAGCTCCTACAATAATTTCCACCATTTTTCTCGATTGTTTTTATTGAAGCAACATTATCCTTTTCAACTGATAACTGCAACTGTTTCAGACCGTATTTTCTCGCAACAAAACATATTTATCTTAATATTTCAGTAGCATACCCTTTTCTTCTTTCTGACGGTCTTACACTATATCCACAATTACCAAAATCTTTTAGGAAATCATTTAATTGATACCTCAAATCAACAATGCCAACAATTTTATTATCTGACACCCTAACTGCAAAAAATGTATCTGTTAAAACCCAATTAGGGTCAACAGTCTCCGTACTTGAATTGGCAATGGCTTTATTAAACCATTCCTCATAAGAAGGAATCTTATCAAATAATTCACTCCCATTGATTATCTGTTCTCCAAAATCAAAATGCTCTTGCCGGTATTCAAGTGCTTTATCTTTCAATCCTAAACTTGGCTTTACAAGCCGTATTTCTTCATATGCCATCATTCATTCTTCCATTTAATAAATTTTAATTTTTCAAACCATAATTTCCATGCCATCATAAGCGAATAAAATATTATCAAGTCCTTTTTCAAGTTCCTTGTAATAACCATATGATTTTCCCCATATTTCATCAATATGTGTAACTATAATCTTCTTGATTCTATAATAGTTTTTCAGTTCTATAACCTCATCCAAAGTGAATATTTCATCTTTCAAAGGCGTATCCATAAGCTTCGTTCCATCATTTAATATTCCATCATCAGAAACCATGCTTATAATCAAAATATCTGTATCAAAATATAAGTCATTATGAGCAAAAGGTTTCGGATTACAACAAGCATAGATAACCTTTTTTTCATACTCTTTCAGAACATAAAAAGTGATATTTCTGCTTGGGTTATTGTTGATTAAGTCCATGTCAATATTATCTATTTTTATATGCGGTGTTTCATTAACAGAAATACAATGAAGAACGTCACCATAATATTTAAAGCAGTCACGGTTCATTTGGTTTATATCTTTAATGACCTCTGGAAGAGCATAAAAGCCAATAGGCATACTCGTTCCTTTAATAAAGTCACAGCCTATCTTTTCAACAATCCGAATACCCCTGACATGGTCTGGGTCACTATGGGAAATGGAAAGGTGTTTCACTTCCGATATTCTTTGTCTGTTGCAGGCTACCGCAATATCTTCGGGTGTGTCTATCAACATTTTTATATCGTCAATATACAGGCTTGGCCCTAACCGTTCATACCTGCCGCCTTTTCGTCGGGCTTCTTCACAAATTTTACATTTACAAAATGAACTCGGAATAATTGACATGCCGCCGCTACCAATAATTTTCAATTTCAAATCTTTCACACCACCTTATCGCATGAATTGCAAGAAATAATAATGCGTTATCATTCATGTTAAATATTTAAACAATATCGCTATTACTGCCGCTTTTCACTAATATTCTTCTTATTTCTTTTATTATTCTGGAAGGTGTTTCTTTGTCCATAGGCATAAGTTTACTGTACATCCTTACCCCTTGATACGAAAACACAATTAAATCAAATACCGCAGAAATATCCACTTCACTAAATTCATGCCTGTCCATCCCGTATTGTATTAGCTTCTTCCATGTATTAGCTGAAATTAAATATTGTTCATATAGCGTATTACTCTGATTTGCAATATCACGAATGCTAAAATACTCATATATTGCTATGCTTAATGAAGATTGGCTGTCAACCATTTCATTCTCATACTTGTTTAAAATTTCATCCAAAATAGTTACTGCCGAACAATTTTGTTCTATCCTTAAATCAATCTCATTATCCTGCTCACTTGTCATATCATCAATAATCTCTTGAAAGATTTGACGTGTGCTTTCGTAATGGCAATACAACCCGCCCCTGCTTAATTTTGCCACATCGCAGATATCCTTCATTGTCACTTGCTTAAAACCTTTTTCTGCAAACAAAGAACATGCACATTTCTTTATATGTTTCCTTGTTTCCTGTCCTCTTTTATTCATAAATAACCCTACTTTCCGACAAATATGTCTGAAACTATTATGCGACATATGTGTCTGAAAGTCAATAAAAAGCGGCAAAGATTTCTCTCTACCGCCATCAACGTCTAAATATAAATAATTTCCTTGTTTACAATCTCCCTTGCACAAGCCCTTATGTTGTATAGCCGTCCTGCCCATTTTAAGGCATTTTCTTCCTTTAGCTGTTCTATTATGCCCTGTGCCTGTTTCATGCCCTCTATGAGCCACTCAAAGCGTTCCTGCGCCTGCCAGTCAATGTCGGCAAGGTAAGTGTTCAACCTGCCGCTTGTGAGAAGATTAGTGTATGTAACCTTTTGGTACTGCTTCAGATAGTCCAGATGCTGCTGTCCCCATGTGCCTATCGGCTGTTCTTCTTCTGCGGGTAATCTTAAATCTGGAATAAGATACCCATTTTCTTCGTGGTATGTGCCGCCCAACTGTTCAAATATTGATTTCATATGCAAAAACTCCTCGTATAATAAGTTTGTAAGCAAGAAAAACAGCTTACAGACTTATTCTTTTTTGATTAGACAGAAGGATAATTCTAAACATCCTTTCCGAAGATTCTTCTTCAATCATGCTGGCTCATCCATTCTCTGTCTATTGGTTAATAAGGTTCTTTATAGTCATGGTCCCAGATGTTACAATAAGGTTCATAAGAACTGTAGCTATGGTTACTGCTTTATCGCTCCAGCAAAGCTTCTGCTATTGCCAAGAAAGCCTGCAGCCCTAACGCTACGCTAAGACTTATTACACAAATGCTGCATCCCGGTATCTAGCCACCAGCAGGGTATTTCTGTCGGTCAATGCTCATAACGCGAGGTTTCGGGTGGCGTAGTGATCTGGGACAAGCCATGATTACTCTTCTTCATTTTTATTGAAAGGTGGTGATGATCCGTGAAAGAATATATTGATTACCTCTCAACACTGTTTGTTGGAATTGACATTGCATCCCGTATTCATGTTATTTCTGCACTTGATTTCAATGAGAAGTTCTACATCAAGATGAAACTTGTAGGCGCAGCTCTTATGGAACAGATGATTTCTGATGTGTTAGAATATAACCATCAGTTCAAATACGTTGTTATCGGTATGAAATCCACTGGTTTCTATGGTGTCCATCTGGCTAATTATCTTTCTGCCAGTGACCTGCTTGCACCATTCTCTGTCAGAGTTTACTGTCTCAATCCAAAGGAAGTCAAGAACTACAAGAAGTCCTTTATCGACATCGGAAACAACGATGGCATAGATTCCTATGTGATTGCTGATTTTGCCCGTGTAGGACGTATTGCAATCAAACCATGGCGTGGTTCCCAATACCTTGCCTTGCAGCGTCTTACCAGACACCGTATGCACATCACTGAATGTATCGCAAGAGAAAAGACTTACTTGCTTAACAACATTTATCTCAAGTTCGGTGAATACGCATTACTTCGTGATGGACAACATCCATTCGCAAACAAATATGGTGCCACAGATGAAGCCATTCTTACTGAGTACACAACGAATGAGGATATCGTAAACTCATCAGTAGAAGACCTCGTCGCTTTTATTAACTCTAAGAGCAAAGGCCGTATTGCTGATCCAGAAGAAACAGCAAAAATCTTACAGGCTGCAGCCCGCAACTCATACCGGCTTGATAAATGCCTCTATGAGCCGCTTACTATCTCAATCGCTTCTTCATTTAACTGTATCCGTTCTTTCGAAAGGGAACTCAAAGCGATTGATAAAGCAATCCTTCAAACAGTTCAGGGACTAAACCCTGACGAGTACACTGTACTGAATTTCATTCCCGGAATCGGTAAAGTTTATTCAGCCGGTATCTTATCCGAAATGGGTTCCATTAAGGCTTTTCCTAATGCCAATGCTCTCGCAAAATACTGTGGTATCGTTTGGAACGATAATGACTCTGGCGACTTCGTAGCCGAAGACAAACACATGAGCAAAGCTGGCAACAGATATCTGCGCTACTACATCATAGAAGCTGCCGGAAGTGTCATAAGACACTGTCCTGAATACAAAGCATTCTATGACAAGAAATATGCTGAAACCAGAACACATCAGCATAAACGAGCACTCGCGTTGACTTCCCGTAAATTTATACGTCTGCTCTTTGGTCTGCTGGACAAAGGCCAACTCTACTCTCCGGAAAAGAGTAGGTAATCCATTTGTATCCTGCTTGATCCCTGCCATTGCCAACAATACATAACAGCAAATATCCGTCTGCTGCGCTTTAGGCATTCCAAGCATTTTCAAAAGTTCTCTTGCCTCATCAATTTTATCCACAGTACCCCTCCAATATCATATTACAATTACTTTGTGACATATCCTTGCTTTTCATCAATTTTCTACCCATTTCCTGTATACTGTCCAAATCAGAAACCAACATCGCATTAATTTCTGTTGAATTTACCTGCGTTGAGCCATTCAGAATCCTATAATATTCATCGTAAAGAGTAGAGTTAAAAATCACATATAATCCATACACAAGACACTCTGGCATTTCCATTATCAATCCATCTACAAAATTAATCTTGTTTTGTGTACTGATTTTCTTATACTGTGGATATTTGTTTGATAAATATACACCACACTGCAGTCTGCGCCTTTCTTCTTTTGCAGTAAAACGTTTAACAAACAAATAATTCCGATTATCCTGCATTAGTCCTTTTTGGTCAGTCACAACATACTCATGTTCTTTCTGGATAGGAAACTGCACTTCTCCTTGTTTGATATGTTGTGAGTAAAAAAGCGGAATCGCACCTTCCTCTGCATCATCACGAAGTATCTCACGATTGCGAAAATCAACTGTCAATCCCGTTTTCATTTTTAGTCCAATATCCGGCAATGTTTTATCAAATCTATGTAATCGTTCCAACACAGAAACTTCTTTTTCATCTGTTACTAAATAAACATAATAATCTTCTCCCGAAACCACAAGGCTATATGGCACTGTCAGCGAAGTCAGATTATCAAAATCATTATTTGACTGCGAAGAAGTAATTGTAACCTTTTCTGGTGTTTGATTTGTCTTTTTTACTTTTATTATGATTGTTTCCTGCAAGACATCTTCTTTATCAAACACCTTATTCCTGCTTACGAATAAATGAATATGTTCTAACTTCCCTTCTGTCAAAAAATACTGCCTAAACCGCTTAAAATATGCTCCAGAAGTCCATGAACGAGGGATAATATACACCATCTCCCCTTCACTATCAAGATTGAATAATCCCATTGCCGCAAAAATGAAATATAAATTGGGTGCGCCATAACATACGTCCGGCATAGCTGTTGCTTCCGGCGCATCTTTAGATATCTTCATATATGGAGGATTGCCAATAACAAAATCATATTTCTTAGGCTCGGAATTGCCGCCTAACATATGATTGAAGTCCAAATACTGGCTTGTAATATAATTATCTGTGATAATATTAATTTGAATGTCCTTTTTTGAATTTGCCTGATAAGTATGCAGATTTTCTCTTAACAATCCCAAAATATTGTCATCATTCTCATAACAAGTTAATTCTATTATCTGAACAGAAGCCATCCGCTCCAATCGTTCTAAAAGCGCACACGACAATATACCTGAACCTGCTCCTGCATCCAAAATGCGAACCTTGAACAAATTTTCAGGAATAGTATATAGTCCAGCGATAAAACGTGCTGTTTCTTTGCTTGTAAAAAACTGACCATATTTTTTACGCTCTTTTTTAGGCATATCGTCAATATATTTGTTTGTGCGCTCAATAATACAATCTAACATCTTCTTCCTCTGCTTTCATACGTTCCACTACAGCCAGTTTTTATATCTCATTATATGCCCTCTCCAATAGAGGCTTTGCCCTTTCAAAATCCGCTGCATTTTTAATCGTTATCTGCAAGTCCCCTGTGCCATAATGTCCAATGCTACGCATATCTCTCGTAAATCCGTTTTCCAATTCGACAGTTTCCGGATTAAGCTTCAAAAATAATATAATCTGTTTGTTGTATATTTCGATACATACCATGTTTTGAACCTTCTTATATGCCAAATATAATTTCAGTTGATTCGATACAATATCATCTCCTAAAGATTCAATAAAATCACATATAGAATGGTAAAGATTTTTCATATTTTCAGAAATCGCCGCTAATTTTTCCAAGTGGGTTTTCTGCGTACTATTTTTTGTACCATTTTCATCTCCCACATTTTCCATAATCGGCTTTACAATCGGAGTATTTAAATGTTCAAGAAGGAGCATACCATTATCATACCTGCGATAACTTACCAATTTAATATTCCTCTGCATTTGGTTGACTGCATGCATATCATATTTTGTAAAATCATGCGCAACACAAATAACACATGGAACAGACCAGTCTATGTTGTCAGCCGCTTCCATTCCCAATTTATCAATAACCAGTAATTTAAAATCTGCTTTATGGTCTAAAAGCCAATCAAGATAAAACAGTCCTTGATTAATTACGTTCTCATTCTGACTGCGCTTATATTCAAATATAACAGGACTGTTATTTTCATCAATTCCAATACTGTCCATACGTCCGTTTGTAACAACATACTCGCTTTTTAAAAACCGCACCCCAAAAAATATTTCCATATTCTGCTCTATCAACGTCTGAAGTTCTTTTTCCAAAACCACCTCAGATGATGTACATTCCTTTACTCCTTCATTCAAAGAGAATAATTTTATCTCCGCCAATACTTTTACCTCATTTCATAATGATACATGACTGCTATAAAATTTTTATAGCTGCTCCCTGAAAGTTCTTACGCCTTTTCAACCTCTTTAATTTTAGCACATCCGCATACACTTTTCCACTGATTTCAAAGAATAGCCGAGAATGTCAAAGAATTTTTAAAAATATGGATTAAGGCGTACCATTACTTTCTTTTCCGTATCGGTCATATTATCCCTCAACTTTCATATCTAAAGAATTCTCTTGCTAACACTTCTGCCATAGTTTTATTATATCCCTGTTTCAAATAATCTTGAACAATCGTACCAAACATACCTTTTACCATATCCGCTTCTATGTCACAATAAGTTTGCAGTTCTCCTGACAATGCCATCGCAACATATTCAATCGGCTTGTCATCCAACAACTCATACAGCTTCGTAAGCGATTGTTCTGTAGTGTGCAGATTAGCTTCTATTTCTTCACATTTCAACTGCAAAATATTGCCGTCAGAATAATAAACTTCCACATAACCGTTATACATGTTGTATTCACAACCTATAATATTTTTCATAGAATACTGTTCGCTCCAATTTCCATTATCCATCATATCAATCCATCCTTTCTTATCTGCCCATTCCATATGCTCTGTTCTGCTGCTTTTTACTTTGTGCAATTCGTTCCAGTTCCCTTGCATTTGTCACAATCGTATCAATCTTATCTGCTCCAACATACTGTTTCACACGCTCAAAATCATCCGCTTTTTCCTGCAACTGTTCTAATCTTACATACTGCTGATGTACCTTACTTTTATAGAAATCAATATCCTCCGCCTGTTTTGTGATTTTTGATTTTAACTGTTTTATCTGCTCCACATAGTTGACGCATTTTATCGTAAGACTTTTTACAATTTCTTTCAGCCTTTCCACAAGCGGCATAGCATTCTTTTCCCGATAAGCCTTTGCGCTCATTAAAGCAGTCGGCTCTGGCAACTGCCATTTCGCATCTTCATCATAGGCATGTATGTTATGTTCCGATGCCACTTTAGAATCAACCATTTTCTCAATATCCTGCTGCAACTTTTTCTGCCGCTATTCCAATGCTTTATTATCAAACATCAGCTTTTCCCTATTTTCTATCAACTTATCCGTCTGTTCTCTTAATAAACCATTGGTTATGGAAAGTTTTGTTGTTTCTTGCCGGGTTGCATATGCCGCAAGGCTTGCAACGCCGGAATTTGTTATGGAAAGTTTTGTTGTTTCTTGCCGGGCAGCTTCATTCTCCAGCTTTATCTTCTCCATTTCATTTTCAGCCAAAACTTGCTGATAAATAATGTGGGATAGTTCCGCTTTATTGCTGGATATCGCCTTTTCTAATTTTTCAACTTCTTTTGCCCTCTCCTGTTTTTCAAAGTCCAACACGGATAAATGCTTATTATGCGTTCCTAACTGTTTCCAATGCACACCGTATCTTTCCGCCACTTTTGAAAGCTCCTGTTTTTCTGACTCCATCCATTGATTCCACTCCGTTGCGCTTCTTGTGCCGCCTTTAAATCCCTGCTCTGCCAGTGCGCCTTTCAGTGATACTCTCGTATCAAGTCCTCTCTTGCTGTTACGGATAAAAGGAACAAAATCAATATGGACGTGTGGTGTTTCCTCATCCATATGCAGATGCGCTGAAAACACATATAGATTAGGATTTCTTTTCTGAAAATCTTCCATAAATTCTATCAGTATATCTTTTGCAAGCTGTCCTTCTTCGCTTTTCGCATTCGTATCATCTTTATTTCCAATCTGAAGAATAACTTCATGAAATAACTTCTCCTGCTTGCTCTGTCTTATCTTCTCATAATAATTGTCAATTTTCCGGTCACTCCGTTTCTGCTTTGCATTGTAACGCTCCAACGCTTCATCAAATAATTCGTGATATACCTCTTTAATATCCAAATGGCAGAACTCCACATTATATTTGCTCCGTTCCTTATCAACATTCTTTGCGCTGAAAGTTCTTGTATTATGGCTGACAGAACCTTTCCCCATCATGCCGCTAATTGTCCTCTCCAATAATCCCACATCTTCCTATCTTCTATATTTTTATCTGTAATATTTTGTGCCAATCAGTCAAAAGCGAGGTCCCCTCGCTTCGCCTTTGTTACTTTCTGCGAAAGTAACGCAAAAGCACTTTCGACAGGCTACGCTCTATCAAAAGTACCTTTGCGCCCTCTGGGGGTGCAAGACGTCCGGGGGACGTCTGCTCTGCACCGACCGAAGCAGAGCGGAGACCTTTCCGTCCTGCGGACGGTGGGCGGCTTTTCGCCGCCTTGTTGCCGCCCGCTTCTAATCAAGATAGCAAGATTACCCTATCTTTAGAAAAGGCAATCTTGCTATCTTCCTTTGCTACAAAGTCCAGTACCATTGATTTCCTACTTTCACGCTATCAATGTTCATTTCTTTTTTGGCGTTCCACAGCGTTTTCTTCTTGATACCTCTCTCCTCTGCCGCTTCTGTGATTTCATTGCAGGATAACTGCCCCTCTGCCAAAATCTCCGCAAGAAATGATTTAGCGTCCTTTGTTTTCTGTCCTCTGCTTTCGCCGGAAAGTAATTCCTCAACCGTAATGTCATAAACACCTTCCCAAGTAAAACCGTTGTCCTTATCCATGCGAAACGCTATTGAAATTCCCTCCGGCGCAAGACTGCTCTTATCATGCACTATCACACGCAGCGTTGTATCATCTTTTATCCTGCCGACTACCAACACACTCCGGGCGGTAGCTTGAAAATATATCGAACCCAATCCCCGGTAAGTAGATTTACTTCCGCTTGCCTTATTCATATGACCGATAAGGACAATCGCACAACCGTATTCTTCCGCAATATTTCCCAACTGCTTCAGCACTGGTCTGATTTCATTTGCCCGGTGCATATCCACATCTGCGCCCAAATAGGCTTGTATTGGGTCTAACACAACCATTTTTGCCCCAGTTTCCCTTATTGCCCGGACAAGCCTTTCATCTGTCATACCCAAACAATCAATACTTTCATCAATTACCAACACCCGGTTACAGTCTGCTCCTGCTTCTAACAATCGGGGTTTTATGGTATCTTCCAAACTGTCCTCTGCGTTCTGATAAATTACGTTGACCGGCTCTCTGCCCTCTTTTGTTTCCTCACAGGGAAGTGTTTCGCCTTTTGTGAGAAGTGCCGCAAGGTGCAAAATAAAAGTGGTCTTTCCCTCCCCCGGATCGCCTTGCACAATCGTCAGCTTTCCATAGGAAATATAAGGATACCACAGCCAGTTTACTTCTCTTGCTTCTACATCTTCCATGTTGATTAAACGATAATTTTTCTCTCTTTTTTCTTCCATTTGCGTCCTCCACAGAAATAATTCGATTGAGTTTCAGCAGAGCCTTTGCTATACTATATTTGCGAGATATAAATACAACAGGCTCTGCCTTTGTAGTGAAATGTCCTTGTCAATCGACAGGGGCATTTTCATTTCTTGCGGCGTTTAGCATATCTGCCACTTTCTTTTGCTGATTAGGATATAAATGCCCATAAGTATTCAACGTGATTTTAATATCCCTATGCCCTAACCGTTCCTTTATAATCAAAGGCTGTACGCCTTGATTGATAAGATACGCTACATGGCTATGACGTAAATCATGTACCCTAATCGGCTTTACGCCCGATTTCACACACGCACGTTTCAGCTTATGCTGTACCGCTTCTGCTACAATCGGGAACAGTCTTTCATTATCCGGCAGACCATAACAACGGTTCACATACGTTTCAATCTCCTTCGTTAAAAATTGGGGAATGTCAATTACTCTAACCGACTGTTCCGTTTTCGGCGTTGTAATAATATCCCTACGCTCCGTTCTGTAGTAAGTCTTAGTAATGCTGATTTGATTGTTCTCAAAATCGACATCTTCTTTTGTTAAAGCAAGCATTTCTGCTTTTGTCAAGTAAAAACTAAAAAAAATATTCTTTTCCTGCAAAGGAAAAGCATCACCAAAAGCCTGACCTTTCGTGATGCTTTCCAACTGCCTGTTACTTTCCTGTCCTGCTATGCCCCTGCTGGTGTTTCATTCATCAGCGGCATTTCTGCCGGATTGATTACTTTCCGTTTCTCCGGCATTTCTTCTGAAAAGAAAATGTCGTCAGTTTTCCAGATAATCTCTACCCTGTCCGCTCCATAGACGTATACCCTTTCAATGACCTTTGACAATATTTCCTTGTCAAAAGACTGTAATGCCGCTATGTCTGCAAGATGGTTCTCTGTCTCGTTCACGCCTTCCATTTTCTTATCCGCTTCTTTTATCTGCTGTTCCAAGCCGAGGATTAGTGTTTCAATCTCTGCAAGCCGTTCCCGTATCTGTTCAAGGTCATGCAAATATTTCTCCCTGCTGCTGTTCCCGCTGCGGTAATCATCATAGATGGTAAACTTCCTTGCGGAAAGCCTTGCTTTCTCATTTTGGAGTGTCTCCGCTTCTTCCTCTAACCTCTGGCTTTCCGACCACTGCTTTTTCCTGCGTTCCAAATCTGCCGACAGGAGATTTGCCATTTCCTTCGTACAGGTAAGAATGAGATTTTCCAAAAGCTCACGGTTGATTTTGCTTTCCGCACATTCCTTTATTCCGGTCTTGCTTGCCTGCGAGCAGCGGTAATTCAGGTGTCTGCCGCCCCCGAAACTCATGTATCTGTCACAGTGCGGATAGAACAGCAGCGGGGAAGGTTTCCTGTTTTTTACGATTTTCTTTGGGATATGCGTAAATGCCTTTTCGTTTGCCCTGTCAAACAGTTCCTGTGACACGAGTGGTTCATGTGTCCCCTCCACAACCTGCCATTCCGAACGGTCATTTTTTATCTGCCGTCTGGCGCCGACGTGGGGGCGGCTGGTTTTATTCCATATGGTTTTTCCAAGATAAACCTCATTCTTGAGCATGTCCCCGATGCTTGTGGTGGTCCACAGCTTAATGCCTTTTTCGTGGTATGCCGTTTTGTTCACGCCGTTTTTCCTGATATGCTCTATGGGTGTCGTGACATGGTTCTCATTCAGGTAGCGGGTAATCTCTGATTTTGTCTTACCCTCCGCTGCCATTGTGAATATGAGCCTTACAATCTCCGCCGCCTCCGGATCAGGCACAAGCTGGTGTTTGTCCTCCGGGTTCTTGCAGTATCCGTATGCGGCAAAAGATGACACATATTCCCCTCTTGCCGCCCTCGTATCCATCGCCGTCCTCACTTTTACGGACAGGTCCCTGCTGTACATGGAGTTGAGTATATTTTTCAGTGCAACGCTCATGCCGCCTGTCATTCCACGGCACTCCATGCTGTCAAAGCTGTCATTTACGGAGATAAAACGTATCTGCAATACAGGCAGTATCCTTTCAAGGAAATTCCCGACTTCCAGATGGTCACGCCCAAACCTTGAAAAATCCTTTACGATAATGATGCTGAAACTGCCCTGCCTGGCGTCCTCCATCATCATTTTAAACTGCGGTCTTTGGAAATTGGTGCCGCTCCATCCGTCGTCCACATATTCCATGACAGGACAGCCTCCCCATTCTTCCCTGCTTCTGATATAGGATTCAATCAGGTTACGCTGTGCGGTTATGCTGTTGCTCTCCGTCTTTGCACAGCCGTCCACGTTCCCGTCCTCGTCAGAGAGGCGGATATACATTGCGATTGCTTTTCTATTTCCCATTTCCTGCCCCCCCCTTTCCTTTGCATAAGCAGCCAGCTTTTCCAGCATGTCATCATAATACAGGTGGACGGTAAGTCTGCGGTCTGCCCCGACTTCTATCTTCTCCACAAAGGCGTCCACCATCTTCTTTGTCAGTTTCCGCTTGTCACGGTAGGCGTCGATCACTTTCTCCCATTCCTTATCGGTCTGGAAGTTTATGGAATATCCTGCCCTGTATTCGGACAGTTCCGCAATCCTCGCCCGCAGGCTCCTTTCCTTTACCCCGTCCTGCTTCCTTCCTGCCGTCTCCACGGAAACAGCGCATCCCATTGTTTCTATCTGTTTCATCATGGACTGGTAACAGTCGTCAAACTGGAACACTACCTCGATATGCTTCTTGTCAAAAACCTTTACCCTGTCAACCAGCTCCACAACCGCCGTCCTTGTCAGTCGGTCTATGTTCTGGTGTTCCGTAAAATAATCAAGCCACTGGTACTTTTCCGTCTTTGATTCCAGAATGTCCCTGATCTCACGCTGGATTGCCCGCACTGCCTCTTCCGCTTTCCTCCGTTTTGCATTGTATCCCTCATACAGTTCCGCATAGTCCTCTTTTGATACAACCCCTTCCTTCAAATCTTCATAAAGAAGGTTCCTCATTTCCCTGCAGCGCTGTATTTCCTGCTCCTTTGCCTCCCTGCGGTTTTCAAGTTCCTGAATGTCAAGCTCCTGAAAAGGCACCGTATCGACATATGCAAGGATACGCTTCATGTCAAGAATGTTCTGGATATGAGCCTGCAATACCCCAAGCACAAGGGACTCCAGTTTTTCCCTCGGAATACGGTGTGTGCTGCACTCCTTTGTTGCATTGTTCCGTGAACAGATATAATAGGAGTATACCTTTCCTCCTGCCGGGACATCCCTCTTGATCATGGGCGCACCGCAGTCCCCGCACACTGCAATCCCTGACAGCACATATACCTCTGTCTCATAAGGGGACGTGCGTGTATCCATGCCAAGCAGTTTCTGTACAAGTGCAAAGTCCCTTTCCCCGATAATGGGTGTATGGTTTTTCTCAATGCGCACCCATTCTTCTTCCGGCTTATCCACCAGCTTTTTTACCTTGTGGTTCGGCGTGGTGTGCTTTCCCTGCACCAGCGTCCCTTTGTAGACCTCATTTTCAAGGATTCTCCGGACGGACATGGCGCTCCATTCTGCCTGTTCATGTGTCTTGAAATTGTCCTGTATGCGGATTCCAAGACTGTGCTTATATTCCATAGGGGATAATACGTCATGGTCATTTAGGTAATCTGCAATGGCAGTCTGGCTCATGCCGCCAAGCTTCATGCGGAAGATTTCTTTTACAATCCCTGCCGCATAGGTATCCGGCACAAGCCTGTTCTTATCCTGTTCATCCTTTAAATAACCATACGGGGTAAATGCCCCTATGTAATCGCCGTTCTTTCTTTTGACTTCCAGATGGCTCCTGATTTTTATGGAAATGTCACGGCAGTACGCATCATTCATCAGGTTCTTGAACGGAACCACGATGTCGTCACGTCCGTCCTCAAGGCTGTCTATATGGTCATTGACTGCAATGAAGCGCACCCCAAGAGCCGGGAACAGCCTTTCAATGTACTTGCCCGAATCAATATACTCACGCCCGAAGCGGGACAAGTCCTTCACCACCACGCAGTCAACAATGCCCCTCTTTATATCTTCCATCATCAGCTTAAACTGGGGACGCTCGAAATTGGAACCGGAATACCCGTCGTCCACCCGCTCCGACACGATTTCAATATCTTCCTTGTCTCTTAAAAAATCTCTGATTAGGGATTTCTGGTTGGATATGCTGTTGCTTTCCTTTTTGCCTGCGTCCGCAACATCGCCATCCTCTTTTGACAGCCTCACATAAATAGCTGCATGAAATATTTTTCTGATTTTCTGGATATTACCCATAACCTGTTCCTCCTTAAATGATTTTTAAGTCGGAACAAATCCCAGTAATATAGATATATTCAAGCCGGACTGCAGGAGTCCTTTCTCACAGTTTACCTTGCAGCCTGCCCTTTCTCTGAATTACATCATAACACACTTTTATAGGATTTTCCACGACTTTTTTAATTTTTTTCTACGCCATCAGTAAGAGGTTCTCAAACGCATCCTCAAATGACACGCCGTTATTAGCGAACCGTATCTTTACCATTGTGTCCCCCACCTTAACCAGATAAGGATTTTTTACCTGATTAAGATACTGGCGCTTTTTTTCCTCCACGCTTTTCTTCCTGTCTATGCGGATTTTCCCTATATCAGCCAGTTCCTCCAGTTTTGTGTCTGAAAAATCCATCTCAAGAAACTTTCTATGATCTTCTGCTGTCATTCCATAAACCTCCATGAAAAAATTGCCGCCTGCTGTTATGCGGACGGCTATGTAAAAACCGGACGCATCCGGTCATGGAAGGTTCCCTATTCCCTGCTTGCTTCAAGCCTCTTTTGGAAATTCCTGTATATCTCTTTGTCTACCCACGCCACATACTCCTTAATGTCAATCAGTCCTTTCAGGTCATAGATCTGTGAACGCATGAACTGTTCTATCCGTTCCGCAGCGTTTTCCCCCTGCCCTGTCAGTTTCGCAGCCAGCTTTTCCCTGATTTCCTCCTGTACAGCCTGCGGCATTGCGGGTATGTAGTAAGGCGGAATGTACGGCACATTTCTCTGCATTACTGCATCCTCATACTGGTAACTCTTTTCAAATTCAAGTAAAAATTTCCGTATCTGGACTCTGGCTTTTCCCCTGTTTTCCTCACTGACAAGCTCTGTCAGTCCGTCAAAGAACTGAACCAGTTCCAATTTTGTAAAGCCCATCTTTACATGCTCCTTTCGTCCTGCAATCCTCCATCCAGCAAATTTATCTGAATGACATACACTGTCCCGCAGCGGACAAATATGTAAACAGCCGGACATCTGCCCGGCTTTGTAATGATTTACCCTGTTTCTTAAATTTACCATCTTCTGTCATCGTTGTCGTTCCAGCGCATACGCCCGTATGCCTTTCTCTTTGCGGAGGCAACCACTCCTGAAACGGCAAGTACCGATAAAGCCAAAAACAAGCCTGCTGCTGCAAAATGTCTTACCTTGAACATATTTACCACCTTTTCCTTATTTGTTGTATCTGTCAAACACGCCTACCTGCACCTGTACGCCCTCCGCGATCCTGCCGAGCGTTTCTTCATCGACCTTTCCCATGTGTTCTATGATACGGTCAAAGTTCAGCGCCGTTACCTGTTCGCATAATGCGATGCTGTGCTGGTCCAGTCCCTCCGTCTTATATGCCGATATGAATACATGCGTGGGCAGGCTCCGTTTCTTGTAAATCTTCGTAGACAGCGGAACGACCGTTAAGACAGTGCTGTGTTTGTTTGCCATGTTGTTACTGACCACCACCACAGGGCGCATACCGCCCTGCGTACTTCCCTGATACTGTACGCCCAAATCAGCATACAGAATGTCGCCTCTCCTTATCTTCATCAGCAGCACTTACCCCCGCCCCATATCGGTCTTTCCCTGTCGGCAGGACACTTTGTTGTATCGTACATATGGTACTGCATGGTAGAAAGCTCAAAAAAACCGACACCAATGTTGGCAGCATCGTACATAAATTCTTCCAGATCGGACTCATCCGCTGTTATATCAGCCATGTTTTCCACGACAACCGTATCATACTGCCCGGTAATCAGATGGTTAATCAGCATATTTACCGCATCACGGTCAATATCCCTGTTCGGTCCCTTGTTTACAATCGTTTCATTCATCAGCGCTATGCCTGCCAAGCTGCACTTCTGACGGTTCTGCTGAATGATCTGGCGGATATTGCTTTCTGACTTGTTGGAGTTCATAAACATGACTGCCGGATGCACAAGCAAGCCGACCTCAAAACTTTTCACATTACTGCACATGATAATCACCTGTTCTTTCTTCTATTTTCATTTATTGAAACAAAAGAGAAGTTTTTGCCGGCATTATCCTCTCATATAGGAAAGCCTTGTCTGCTGTTACTTAATAACTGCAAGGCTTGCCTGTATCAGAGGATAACGTGGCGTTTCCGCCACATTACCCCTCTGTTCAATCTGAAAATATCAGACCGGCTCTCGCTTGTCCCCGAACCGGGTAACATACACTGGGACGGCGATCCCACACTGCGCCTCCATCATGCCCAACCAGACGGAATCCGCAGGCAGCCACTCCCGAAAAATGCTTTCGCTGAAATTCCGGTGCCGTTCTATCTCATTACCTCTGGTTGCCATGCCAGTAGGCACAATCCTCTGCTCCATACCTTCACGGGCAACAATGTTATCCATTGCAGGCACATCTTCGCACGAAATGGGATTCTGCCACCCCCTTATCCCCATGCAAGCATAGACGGATAAAAAGGCGAAAATAAAATCAGGTGTATGCGTGTCCTATAAAATTGTTTTGGCTTTTTCAAGCCTGCAACTATCATAACTGAAAGGGAGTTGTTTTCAGAGTGCCAGATTGCACTATTTGTAGCTGATATACGCCTCCTTAACTATTAGATATAAATACAAAAAGGGTGGACGTCAGATAAAATCTGTCGTCCACCCTTTTTGTATTTATATTTGAGTATTCCTAAATTTACCTCTTAGCAGTTACCCTTTAACTCAATGAGGGCAGCTTGGATAATAAGTACTACTCAACATATCCATTTTCCATGTTGTTCCGCATTTTGTACACTTAATACCATTCCACTTCTCATAGTTACAAGATGATCCGCTCTTCTTATGAACATAAACATAAACATCTTTTGTTGAATGATCACAGTAATCATGGGCAGTGATATCCAAGTTTAATTCTTCCTCCACCCCATTTTGATCCAGCGTAGTAACAGTATTACCAGCACCGATAGTAGCTGCTGATACCGGATCGATGTCACCTTTTTCCACTAAAGCTCTGAACTCGTCACTCACAGTAATAAAGTTCTCAGTTTCATCCGCCAAAGAAACTGCTCTGCTCTCATCCTTGCTTTCTACGACCGCGGTTAAATCCTCAAGTCTATCCGCACTTGATATACCGTTGGCTGCTAACGCTGTCACTGAACTGCCTGCAATAACCCCCACTGTTAAAATCATTGAGAGAACCTTTTTTGAAATTTTCATATTTAATTTCTCCTTTCAAAATCTAAATACTTTTTAATTTATAACCCAGTTACCTGAATGCTATTTCATATTGCAATATGAATCTATAGAAAAAATACAGTAAATCATAAGTGGTAGTATATTTTGTGCCTTTTTTCTGTAATTTTTCATGTTCCTCCTTCCTATCAATTTTTTATTGCATAATATGAAGCGTTCATTTAATTTAATAAATATGCAAGATCTATACTCGCACATATCACAATTCGACAAAAATACACATCAAAATATAAATCAAAAATTATTTTATATGATAAATGCAAACATAAAATCCCCAAAAACAGAAAACAGCTTTGATAACTAAGCATACATTACCATAAAACAATAGCGTCCACTTTTCATTTTTGCAAATGGTATTCACCATCTCTAATAGTTTAGAATACCTCAATCGAAACTGTCTGGTCTAATGCCTTTCTAGTTTTTGAATGTCGTTCCGATGACTGTGGCTGATCTGCTGCATATCCAATTGCAAGAATATTGACCGGAATAAGATTTTCCGGCAGCTTAAACGCAGCTCGAATTGCTTTAGGATCAAAATAAGTAATCCAGCAAGTTCCCAACCCTAACTCCGTGGCTGTCAGCATCATATGATCAGTGATAATTGAAGCATCAATATCTACCATGTTCTTTCCATCGTATGGACGAACCCACGCCTCATTAAGATCAGAACAGACAAGCATTACAAGCGGAGCATTGTATGTATTCGCTCCCGAACTGAATTTTGCTAAATTTTCCGGTTTTCGAACTACCAGAACCTTCTGTGGCTGCATATTGGCAGCAGTAGGAGCGCAATGTGCTGCTTCAAGGATAGCATCCACTTTCTCCTGTTCAACTGGTGTATTCTCGTACTGACGTACAGAATATCTCTTTTTTATTGTGTCTAAAATACTCACAATAGTTCTCCTTTCTAATAAAAAAATTTTAAGCCAACAACTAATATAGATTCATCTTGTAAGAATAAATTGAAGTTGTCGAAAACTTATGATATAATTATATCAATTATTATCCACTTAACAAGTACGCACTTTAAAGTGATATAGTATACAAAAATATATTTGATATACTTTTTATACTAAAGGAGGATTATTTATGAATAACAAATACTGTGCAAGTAATTATCATTGTCCTATAGAAGTAACCTTAGAATTAATTGGTGGAAAATATAAAGCTTTAATTCTATGGCATCTTATTGAAAAAACATTACGGTTCAACGAAATACGAACTTTGATTCCCCAAGCAACACCAAAAATGCTGACACAACAATTACGTTTATTAGAGGAAGATGGATTGGTTCACAGAGAAATATACCCTGTTGTTCCCCCTAAAGTCGAATATAGTTTAACAGACTTTGGAAAAACTATAATCCCAATTTTAGATACAATGTGTAATTGGGGAAGTAATTACTTACAAAATAAATAAAATCTATAGAAGTATGAAGAATGCAGTTTGTTTTCTTCATACTTTTTTATGCGCAGGGGTGCGTAAGGAAATTAGCAGCTTTGTTGCACGCACCCCGCGCGGCGAGTAGGGGAAGTAACCTTCCCTACTCGATTTGCCAAACATTCGTAGTTATCTATGTAGTTCGTACAAAAACGTCGTAGATGAAACAAATAGGATTGCTTTAACATTTTATTGGTTTTATAATCCATCTTTGTCAGAAGGACTATTAATATTCGTAAATTATGAATATTTTTTAGTACTTTTATGTTGTAATATGCCTGCATTTAGCACTTAGAAGTATCTAATAGCACCCTAACCAAAGCATGATAGCAATCAGCGTTCATGCTTATTTATACTAAAGAACATACGACTAAGAAATAACAGGCTGTTCAAAGTATTGGAGGTAAAAGTATGGTAATTAAAGCAAGCAACATGGAAAGACAGATAAGATCAGAACTTAAAGGCGGAAAAGGAAATATCCATTTCCTTAATTGCGTAAACAAAGACACCATTCCTAACTGTCGTCTTTTAGCTTTTATGACAGTACCGCCAAATTGCAGTATTGGAGAACACGAACACACAAAGGAAACTGAATGTTACATTATCCAGTCTGGCGAAGGTGTAATTATTGACAATGGAAAGGAATACCCGGTTGCGTCTGGTGATGTTGTTTTGACAGGTAATGGAGATATACATAGTGTACTCAATAAAGGCAGTGAGCCATTGGAAATAATAGCGTTTATTGTTATGAATTAGGGAGGAACGATATGAAATCAGAAAAAGAAAAAATGTTATCTAATGAGTTATACAATCATAAAGATGACGAATTGACAAAAGAGAGAAATCGGGCTTATGAACTGACACTTCAGTATAACCAGACCAAAGATGATGAAACAGAGCAGCGGACTTCTATTCTAAAAGAATTAACTGGAAAACTGGGCAAAAACGTAGTCATAAAACCGCCTTTTCAATGTGATTATGGATACAATCTCATATTAGGTGACAATGTTTTTATGAACTACGGCTGCTCTATTCTGGATTGTAATGTAGTCGAAATAGGAGATAATGTACTCATGGCTCCTAACGTACATATTTATGCAGCTTACCATCCAACAGATTATTCATTGCGTTTAAAAGATTTGGAATATGCGGATAAGGTAAAAATTGATGATAATTGTTGGATCGGCGGCGGCAGCATTATTTTAAATGGTGTTACAATAGGCAAAAATACTGTAATCGGGGCTGGAAGTGTAGTTACTAAAGATATTCCGGACAATGTGGTGGCAGTAGGTAATCCTTGCAAAATCATTAAACATTTGGATCATGCGGCAGACAAAGAAAAAAAATTGAAATTCACCGATTTTGCCCATATCAATATTGTAGTTAATGATATTGATATGGGAATCAAGTATTATGAACAGTTATTAGAAGCTAAACCGATACAGATTTTCAGAGATTTCAACAACACTGGATTTTCAAAAGCGGCTGGATTTCTTGATAATCCAGAAAAAGTCAAATTATCAATTGCATTTTTGGAAATACCGGGAACTAATCTGACATTGGAATTGATGGAATATCAGGAGCCTGCTACTGTTGAAGCAAAACATCTGGAAAATGTATATAAAATCAACGGAGTAAGGCATATTGCGCTGGAAATCCAAAATATCGAGGAAGCATTTGAATATGTTAAGTCCTGTCCAGACGTCACCTTAATCAATACTGATAAGGCTTATAAGCCATACAAAATTGATGATATTTCTGCTGATGAAGTGAATTTTTTTGATGAGGACAAAGAGGCAAATTCAAATGTAAAACAGCAGCTTTGCCAGACTATCGGAAATACCTACTACTTCTACTTTATAGATAGATATGGTGTACAGTGGGAATTTGAACAGGGACACAATTATTAGGAGGAATGTTACTGTGAGAGAATACAATGCAATAGCGATGGATTTAGACGACACTTTATTAACAAGTGACTTACAAATCTCTAACGAAACCAAAAAGGCTTTATTAAAATGCCAAGAAGATGGAATCACTGTTATCTTGGCATCAGGACGACCAATTTATGCAATTGAAAAATATGCAAAAGAACTGGAATTGGAAAAGTATGGCGGATATATTGTTGGATTTAATGGTGCTGCTGTTAAAGATTGCCATACCGGGCAGCTCATTATGCAAAAAAATCTTCCGGCAAACTATATTCAGGAGTTATATGATTTAAGTATCAAGAACAAGGTTTACATTCATACATATATTGGCGATGAAATCATTACACCCCACAATAACTCATATACGGAGATCGAAGGAAAACTTACAGGTATGCCAATTAAGGAAGTTTCCGATTTCGTAAAATCTATTGACCAAGAAGTAGTAAAGGTACTCATGCTTGAAGAACCGGAATATCTAAAAACAGTTTATGACAGACTTAACTGTGATCTTGGTCATAGATTGAGTTTGACAATTTCCAAACCATATTTTCTTGAAATTATGGATATGGGCATTGAAAAAGGCATAGCCTTGACGCATATTTGTAATAAACTCGGTATTAAGAAAGAAACTCTGATTGCATTTGGCGACAGTTATAATGACCTTTCAATGCTAAAAAATGCCGGACTTGGAATAGCAATGGGTAATGCACAAGTTGATGTCAAGAAACAATCTGATTATGTAACAGACGGCAACAATGAAAATGGTATTGCAAATGCCTTATGGAGATTTGTATATAAAGAAACCCCACTTTACAAAATAGCTTAGTTTATTGCAGGTGCATTACTATCCGTTTAATAGTAATGCACTTTACATATATAATAGCACTTTTAAGTGCGTACTTTATTTACAAGATATAAATGATTATAATTGTTAGGAATGAAAGGAAGTGTAAATATGATCGAAATGGAAATGGGACTAATCAGACCACCATCGGAAGCTACAAGTCTAATGCTAAGAGTAACAAGGGGCTGTCACTGGAATAAGTGCTATTTTTGCGATTTGTATAAACAATACAGATTTTCACGAAGAACCTATGAAGAAATTGAAGATGATTTAAAAAAAGCGGCCACCTCTGCACATGTCAAAAAATATACAACGTGTTTCTTACAAGACGGAGATGCATTTGTACTTCCGACAGATTTCCTTTTACAAATTCTTGAAGGAATACATAAATACTTGCCTAATATTAAATATGTTACAACATATGCCGTGCCGATAGTATTGCAAGAAAAAGTATTTCGGAACTTCAAGAATTGAAAGATGCTGGTATAGAACATTTATATTGCGGTATGGAAACTGGATCTGATATTATTTTAAAAAAATAAATAAAGGATTTACCTCTCAATCAATCATTGATGGAGGTTGTAAAGCAAAACAAGCAAAAATGATATTATCGGAATTTACTCTATTTGGTATTGGCGGTAAAGAATTATCAGAGGAAAATGCCGTTGAGACAGCTAGGGTTTTAAATTCTATCAAACCAGATTTTATCCGAGTCCATGCAACGGGTTTAAAACCTTCCGCTCCAATATGGCGTTATGTCGATGATAAAGAGCTTACACTTCAAACAGAAGAAGAAATAATCGAAGAACAGAAATTGCTTTTGGAACTGTTGTCGAGTGATATGGATAGCTACTATATGAACGAACATATAGTAAATCTTCTGTTAGAAGTGCGAGGAAATTTAAGTGCAGATAAGGAACATATGTTGCGGATAATAGATCATTATTTACAATTACCGCTTGAAGAAAAAGAACTCTTCAATATCGGGCGGCGGCTAAATATAATGTTTTTATTATCGGACTTGGAGAATGAAGTTAAGAGAAATAGGGCACTTGAAGAATTAAACAAAATAAGGCAAAAAAATCCTGAGCCGGATTTAGCATATATATGTAATTATGTCAGGCAATCTCAAATATAAATCATATAAATAAACATATCATCAGAGCTGTTGTTCCTACAGAAATCAATACAACAGCTCTCTTTTTATTTCATATCAAACCGCCTATCAATATAGCTTTGAAAAATGGATTTGAAGTGTACCGCTCTCTTTTGAGCAAGAGGAAGCACTATTCCTGAATTTAAGTATATATCAAATCCCTTTATATATCGAATATGAGCTAAATTTACAAGATAGCTTTTATGCGGAGATTCAAAATTATAAGGACAAAATTTTTCACGAAGCCTTTTTAACGTATAATTTCCAAAGTATTCTCCCTGTACAGTTGAAATAATTATTTTACGAGAATTATGTTCAAAATAATAAATTTGACTTGGCTTAATATTAAGTGTAACAGTTGAAGTCTGTAATGTAATCTTTTTCTCCTTTGATGAAGTTGTTATATAGAATAATGCATCATCTATAGCATGAAAAAACTTTTGTTCATTTATTGGTAAAGCCATGAAATCAAATGCATGAAATTTGAATGCATAACGATAATCTGGTATATTTGCAATAATTATTACTTTAGTACATGGGTTATTCAAACAATAATGACGAACATTTTGTATCTTACTGGTGTCACATATATAAAAAAAAGCAATATCCGTCTGATCTGTGTTTGAAAACACCTGGTTATGGCTTGCAAAAGTGTCTATTTTAAATGTAACCTTGTTTCTTTCTTCGTACTTTTCTAACAAGTATGTAACTTGATTACTAACATCACTATTATTGTCATATATTTGTACTTTCATAACGATTTTCCTTTATATTTATTTAGAATATCATATCATTTATTTCCTTTTTTCTTTCACCTCGTAAGAAATACGAGCTTTCTAGTCATTTTTCCCCATAATGCTATAACTAAATTTAAAACCATTTAATTCTTAAACAGATATTTATAAACAATTACACTAACATTATAAAAAGAAGTCCGAAATATATTTATTCTTTCAAACTCCTTTTATTAATATTCTTTCCAGTTCAATTATAAAAGATTTTTATCATTCATCTTTTTTTATCTGACATCCCCTCAATTCCTAGCGCCTGAAAAATTCTGATGTCAGAATCCAATTCTGGCAGAAATATAAGATACCCTTGTAACACATCCTGATCTTCAAATGACGTTTCAATCATTAACGCATTGTCTCCATACTGCCCTAACTGAATTGCTACAAAACTTAAAATTGCACCTGCCATATCGACTGATATGTATGGAACAGACGGTTCTATTGTTAAATTTGTCATTTTTGCAATAGCAGTCAAGTAAGAGCCAATAATTATATTACCAACTTCCTCCATAGCTGATATATCCATTCCATCAAAAGGTTTATCATAACTCTGTTTTCTATCAAACAAACGATTAAGCAGAAAATATGCCGCCGCCCTCTTTAAAAGAAACATCATGCTGCCCTCAATCCCATTATGTACTCTGATATAAATGCCTACAACTTCTTCTTCCTCTGAGCCAATCACAGTATTCAAATCTTGTACTGCAATCAGTTCTGCATCTGGCACTTGCATATTAACTTTCATATCTAACATTGTAGAGATAGAAGTTGTTGCATTTCCTGTACCAATGTTCCCGATTTCCTTTAATACATCAAAATACATACTATCTGATTTCCTTAATGCTAATTTCTCCATTTTATCCTCCTCATGTTACTATTGTCTAAATCACCACACGCTACTACTGTTATCGTTTCAATGGGGGGAGGACGAATTTGACTCTGTTGCAAACAGTTCTTTTTTCTGTCCGCTTTCTTCTTTCTCTTATTTATCTGATATATGCTTCTTATCTTCACCTAATCAACTCCTTTGTTGTCTTAATTCTATCGTTTTATATCATTTATAGCAAGTACTGTCTTAAAAGACATATAGTGTCTATTTCAATACTAACTATTTTTTTAATACAGCAAATGATGATTGTGAACTAAAATGAAAATCTAATCTTCTGTTCTTAGTTACAATCACCATTCACTAGAAGTTTATTTCCCTAACATTCCCAACCTATCATGTTATAACAGGTTGTCCATTTCTTCTGACATCGCTCGTAACATATGCAATAGATACTTCTTCTGATTTTCACACCTCCCATCTAAAATATTAAGTATTTGTTCTGCCTCCGGTATCGCATCCGCATCTTCGTATAACAGAAAAGATAATGGTATTTGAAGCGCATCCACCACCCTTAAAAAATTATCCAGTGACATACTTCTTTTTCCACTCTCTAACCGTTTTATTGAATCTAAAGACAGCTCTGCCTTTTCTGCCAGATCCGCCTGTGTTAAATTTTTGCTTTTTCGGTATATTTTCATGTTATCTGCAATAATATAGCTTATATCCTTCATTTTGATTCTCCAATCCTTAATTTTTAATGGAAAATCATGTGGCGGTCCACGAATACATCGCTCTTGATATATCAACAAAATTCGACATATACAAAAAAAGAATACATGCCGCAAAAACTTGTGTTTCTTGCTTGATGTATTCTTTCTTTTTGAAATTTATAAATGTGTTCGTAAAAAAACCTTAGCAGTTTTACTATGTAGATTTCGCACAAAAAATATATAACCATTAATAACTCTTTTTTTGCCCAAAATCTCTTCCATGTGTAGCTATGTATTATATATCGCCCACTATTTTTTTGCCAAAAACAAATGATACAAACAATAAATATTCTTTATCATTTGTATCATTTGTTTATAATTATAATAAATATACTTTGTAAAATTTGCTGAATTTCTAAATAGTTAGGCAGTACTACAGAAAAGGAAGAAATTTTAATGACAGAAACATACCCTGCAAAATTATTACTCTATTTGATTAAGTAAAAGAATGGAAACATACAATTTTGCAAGGCATTAAAAATAGATCCAATAATAAGGATAAGATTTCAAGAGCAATAGAAATCATAAGGCTTATATAATTCCCCTGATTTGCTCCAAACAAGTAATGTGATTGTCATTCATATAACGCTGTATACCTGCTACAGTCTCAACCGTAGCAAAAGGATTGTATAAATTCGCAGTACCGATCTCTATTGCTTCAGCTCCTACCATAATAAACTCCAAAGCATCTTCGGCTCCTGAAATTCCACCCATGCCTATAACCGGGATATTCACAGCATTACATACTTCATATACCATTCTTACGGCAATTGGCTTTATTGCTGGTCCTGAAAAGCCTCCTATTTTTTTCCCCAATACTGCTTTCTTATTTTTTACATCTATTTTCATTCCACGAAATGTATTAATTAATGACACCGCATCTGCACCCGATGCCTCTGCGACCTTTGCAATTTCAACAATGTCAGAGGCTTCAGGAGACAGCTTTACAATTAAAGGTTTGGATATACTCCTTTTAATAGTAGAAACAATCTTTTCCGTAATTTTCGGATTATTTCCAAAAGCTATTCCTCCATCCTCAACATTAGGACACGATATATTAAGTTCAATCAAATCTATGTCACAAGAATCTGCTTTTTCAGCTATAAAGACATATTCCTGCATGGTGTGACCGCAGATATTTATAATGATTTTGGTATCATATTTTCTCAAAAAGGGAATATCCTCCTCTATGACTTTATCTATTCCCGGATTTTGCAGACCAATAGAATTTAACATACCGCCATAGGTTTCTGCAATTCTCGGAACCTCGTTACCTTTCCATTCCTGCATAGATGTCCCTTTAACTGTTATAGCGCCTATCTGATTCAGATCTACATATTCGGCATGTTCCTTGCCGTATCCGAAAGTACCCGAAGCTGTTATCACTGGATTTTTTAAAACAATTCCTGCAATCTTTACGCTCATATCACTATTCATTCCAAATTACCTCACTTCCATCAAAAACAGGACCATCTTTGCATACCCGTAAATATTTCCATTCTTCCTGATCTGATTTTTTAATTTTTATTGCACAGCCCAAACAAGCCCCAATTCCGCATCCCATTCGTTCTTCCATAGAAACTTGGATTTTTACAGCTTTTGTTTTCATTTCCTGCACTAATCTTTCTAACATTTTCTTGGGTCCACACGCATACACAAACTTTGCTTCCATCGGATAATTCTTTAGTAATTCTATTACGTTTCCATGAAAACCATCTTTTCCAGACATTGTTGAACAATAAAAATTTGTACTGTATTTTGTAAATTCATCTACCAGAAACGGAGATTCATCAAAGCCTAAATATACATACTTTTCACCTTTTATTTGTTTCGTTAATTCCAATAAGGGAGCAATCCCTACACCACCACCAATTACTATACTGGGAGCCTTATAATCCGGTAAGGAAAATCCATTCCCTAATGGTCCTAATACCTTAATCTTATTTCCTGTTTTTAACTGTGCCAGCTTCTCAGTACCTTTACCTACAACCCGGTACACAAACTTTGTCAAATTCTGCGTAGACTCACTGACACTGACAGGGCGAGGTAACAGGAAACTTTTATCATCTATGTAGAGATTATAAAACTGTCCCGGCAATATACTTTGTGTATCGTTTATTACTAATTGAAAAATTCCTTGTTTAGATATTTGAATATTATCAACCACTTCCACATACTTAAATTGTTTCATAAAAGCCTCCTGCAATTTCTGTTACAACCCAATATTCTCTATACCACTATCTTCTATATGAACAGATAGATTGTTTTCTAAAAACAAACAGCCATCTGCATATAAGCTATAAATTACCAGTGCATTTATATCTTTCTTTTTTGCACGCATCTTATAAGATTCTGTTTCTACCTCAAAATTCATTTCTCCAAATGGTGTAAGGTATTCAGCCAGTGTTTTTTTACCTTGTAAAAACAGAAATTGACCTGACAAAGAACCACTTTTGCAGAGCCGCATTTCTGTTTCCGAAAGAAACAGAATATTATCTGTGGCTGTTCCATGCTCGTCCAGTTCATGATAATTAACCACATGAAATCCATTTTCAAAATAATAAGTTCCGGTTGTCTTTGTCAAAATTGTTTCCAATCCGCTTCCAGTATTCTGGATACCATGAACGGAAATGCAAATATCTTTATTCACCCGTTCCCCCTTATAACAGCTTTTATTTTGATTTATAATCAGCATCTCACTTCTATTCTTCATTTTTTTGATATATAGTATCTTTTTTGATAGTACCTTGTCCAAATTGAAATTTTGTTATATAATATAGATAAAATACTAAATAAAAAGGAGTGTGGAAAATATGGCAAACATAAAAGGCAGTCTCCCCCGCTGTGTTCCCATGTGCTTATTACAATCTGTTTTGACAGGCAAATGGAAAATTCTGATTTTATGGTATATTTCAACCTATCAGACACAAAGATTTGGAGAACTCCGCAGACGTTTAGGCGACATAACGCAGTCAACCCTGACGAAGCAGCTTCGTGAATTGGAATCTGACGGTTTTATCCAACGATATATTTATCAGGAAATTCCTCCCAAAGTGGAGTATTCTTTAACTGAACTTGGGAAAAGTTTTATCCCCATTTTGGAAACCATGAAAGCATGGAGTGAAACGCACCTGAGTATTCCTACTCCTCTACCTGCCGATCCAAATGAATAATCTTTTTAATATAGGTTCGCCAGATGACGAACCTATATTTTTACTAATATGCTTTTGACTCCTTATAAGTGTGGTAAATGCTCCCTGTACCTTCTCAATTCCTTTTCATCAACAGAACCAATCACCCGATCCAGCCATGCCACCATTTTCTTTCTGTCTTTTGGCAGTCTGCCTTCAACATTGATGCAGTTTGACGCTCCCATTGTTGCGAAATAAGTAGGAATATCCAGTAGTTGAATTAATGTTCTCAATTCATACAGTTTTTCAATCTCTGTTTCCTCTTTCCAATTCCCCGCCTGTATCTCCTGATACAATTCAGATGTCGGATATATTGTAAGCATGGAAGACACGATTATTTTGGGATTTACCTGATTAAATACTTCCGCAGTATTCTTTGCCCCAATTTCCCCACGGTTAGCTCCATAGATGCCTGCCAGATAAAAGAAATTGTAATCCATGCCCACTTCGTCCAGTCTCTTGCTCTCTGTGATGATCTCCTTTGTTCCAAAACCTTTGTGCATAAACTCCAATGATTCATCATCACCAGCCTCTGCGCCAATCGTAAGGCTGTTATAACCCATCTCACGCAGTTCCCCAAGCTGCTCCGTTGTTTTGGGTGTAATATCTGTAATACGTGCAAAACATCCTATAGATTTTACCTTTGGATAATATTTCTTTACCAGTTCTGCCAATGTTTTGAGCTTATCAAAACTCAACACAAAGGGATTTGCACCCGTAAAGAAAACACGGTCTGCATTCCTCTGATAGCGGCTTATCTCTTTCAAATCTGCCTCCACTTCTGATAGCGGTGACATACGGAATTTAAACGGCACATCTTCATACAATGTACAGAATTTACATTTATGATGTGTACAACCTGCCGTTGCCTGAACCAGTGCTGAATACGCTTCGTATGGAGGTCTCCATATTGTTCCTGTGTAATGCATAACATTTCTCCTCTCTTCTTTTATAAAACTTGATTGCTTTTTTATTGTTTTCTTTATTTTACTGCACTATATCACATTGAACAAGTACTGTCTTAAAAAGCATATAGTATATTTTTTGATACTATGTATCAAAAACAACAAAATAGTGATTGTGAGTCAAGAGTTTCAAATTTAATGCTTGACTTACAATCACCAGCCCGCCCCGCTAATTAATCTGTTCATTTATAACACACTATTGTTTAAGCATTAGACAGGCAGTATAAATTTTTTAAATCTGCCTCTTTTCCGCTGCTGCCATTACACTACGACTTTCCCATTCTCATTAACATACTGCATAATTGGAGCTTCTGCATTGTTTGGAATCGGACTTCTGACCAATAGGACAGTATCGCTTTCATGCTCTTTTTCATAGTCCAGATACATTTCCAGACTGGATATTACCACAACATTCAATCCCCGATCATCAAGAGCCAGACTTAGTGACCGGAGGGATTTATTAACTGAACCCGGTGTTGTAATAATTAGCGCATCCTTGATTCCCTCAATAAATTCGTCAGTCAGTCCTGCTATTTCCACTATCGGACTTATTTTACTTGCAACCCACATACAGCTTGTATTGATGAACTTATTTTCACGATCCTTATATGTTTCCATAATGAAATTATTCAGTTCTTCAACCTGCTTGGGCAGAAACGTTACATATGGCACTAAACACAGCGGTTTTCCATTCTGCTGCTCTATTTTCTCCCGGTAATTTTCCATTTGCACCAGGATCATATCCTCCGGGAAAATACTCTTGAAGTTTTTAACAATTATGTGATTAGGTTCACACAGTAAAACGTACTGATAATTGCTGTCAACCTTCATAAATGCATCCCGGACTTTACGAACAAAAGGGCAAGGGTTATCCAAGATCTCCACTCCCATTTCACGAAGTTTCATTTCTTCATCAACAATGGAGTCATACCCTGAATTTACCACTACATAGTTGGTATCTTTAATATCTTTGTACGTTTTTACCACTTCGATATTTAATGATGCCAGCCACTTCAAGTCAAGCCCAACCTTTCCACCGTCATTGCTAACCCAGTCCTCAATCAGAACGATTTTCCTATTGCCGCCCTCAGCCTTTGACTCCTGCATCATAGGCACCAGTTTATTCAGGAAAATGTTTTCCAGCCATTTACATCTTCCATCATTTTTTAATAATTTTACATTCATTTCCGACCTCCATATTTGTACTAATTATTTTCTTTGTACCAGTCCACAGCCTTTTTTACTCCTTCAAAAATAGGCGTGTTCTGTTTCCACCCAATTTCTGCATAAGCATTGTTAAAATATTGACCATGATTTGATAAAATGTTTATTTCCCTTAATGACAACACCGGATAGTTCTTATGGAACAGTGCATTAAGCCATCTATTGACTCTCATTCTAATACGAATGAAAATTTTAGGATAAACCTTAGTTGGATATTTGTATCCCAGCATTTCAGCCACCATCCGCACGACATCATGTATTCCAGTATCATTTCTTTCAAGGCTCACATACTTCTTTCCGATTGCCTTCTCATCCACCATTGCCTGATAAAACAATTCGCATAAATCATCTACAAAAACAATAGGGGCATTCATCTCACCGCCCTTTGATAAAAACGGCAAGGAAGAACATGCCCGTATGCGTAATCTCGGAGAACGGACAATGCGGGAACTGGAAGAAATATGCAAGGCGCATGGTATAGAATTGCGCTCTATACAAAGCATTAAAGAAAATCTGGCTCCTTATGATTTATATTTCCGTTCAATACATTTTGAGGGACTTTATAAATATAAGATTTCAACTTTTGATGAACTCAATAAGTTGACTACTCAGAATTTACATATGATATGCCAACAGGACTATAATGATACCATGAAAATGTATTTTATCCTAAAGGATAATGGGATCACTTTTCAAGTATGGGAAGATCAATATTTGTTTGAAATTTTATCAAGGAAAATTGCCAAAACATTAGACAGACGATACCGAATTTACACTGTCTCACAGCTATGCTCATGTGCTGAAATATTTATTGATAGTATGCCACCATCATTATTGCCTAGTGTAAAAAAGGTGTTAGAAGAATTTAGTACATGTTAAAATTTATAATATCATACCCATCTTTTCGTACAAATTACTTAGAATATAATCGTAATTCCCATGAAGCAAGCAAAATGTTCACCTCATGGGAATTCTTAATTTATTGCCGTATAAAACAACTTTATGCTTTTCTCTGTCTTTCCAGATTTAGATAAGTATTCATATTTCGCATATAAAACATCTGCAAATCATACTTTCCTAATTTTTTCATATCCTGAATAACCTTTTCAAAGCTGGATATAAGGTCACATCTATCATTTAATCCCATGCGACCAGTTTCCTGTGGAAAAGAAGTGAGACTATTACCCCTATCGACATTACAATGTGCCTCCAAAGCACTCATTTCAACAAAAGAAGCATTTCTCAAATTAATATCATTAATATTAATCTTTTTTTCAAATTCTTTTCCATTTTCGTCAATCCCTTTGGCTATCACTACAGGATTATCCTCTGTTGACTCTTCTGCATACTTAATATAAAACGAAAGACCTGTTCCGTTTCCGCCTGAAAACAACATATCATCCGTCTTTAAATACACTTTCTTTGATGTCTGAGGAAATGCTTCATTTCCGATAGCAGATGTTTTGCTATTGTTTTGTCGCTTTCCAAATACTTCAGATGCACTTTGCACTCCCGAACCAATACGCATTTAACTACCTCCATTTACATTATAATACGCTATCTATATGAATTAACATATATTAGTTTGCACTAAACGTGAATACCTCTGAGAAGGAACGTGTAGTATTAGGGAAGTTTGTTGACCTGAAAGTTGTATTAAATCTATAACTTCCCGCCTGCGTAATCGGACCACAATCATATGTATAATAGAATCCATCTGCGCCTGTACCAGATACAATAAATGGCTCCTGATGTATCCAAGAAATACTTCTTCCATTAAATGTTGTAGTATCGCTGCCATATCCATATACTTTGATCGTAACGCCAAAATTTCCATTTGTTAGCCAGCCATATCTATAAAGCGAAATGCTTGTTACCTGCGGAGCAGGTCCATCTCCGGGCCACCATAGAGGACTAATTCCTTCCTCATTACCAATGCCTTCAACTATTGTTCCTTCCTGATCTCCTGCAATATTCACCGTCATTCCACCATCATTGGTTTCAGAATATTCAGGAATACCACTCTCTTTTTCTGCTGCTGACACCATTGTTCCCATTCCCATTAACATAGTCAATGCTAATGCAAATGCAATAACTTTCTTAATCTTTTTAAACATATCAGTACCTCCATTGATTTTATATTATTTTAATACAGAGCATCCTATAAATATATTATCCTTTCTTTCCTAATATACTTTTATATTATAGAATAACCTATTGTATTTCATGAATTAAAAAGAACTTTCTGTATTCTCTATGTTAACATACTTTTTTCTAATGAAAATACCCCTTGCAGAAAGTGACCTGTTTTTGCAGAAAACGACCATCAAAACAAAAAATCCCCCTGAATTAAACCTAAGTTCAATTCAAGAGGACTTTTCCCTATCGGCTTTTTCCGTTCTTTACAGGCACATTCTTTGTCGCTTTATCCGTTGCCTTTGCTTTTGTTGTTTCCTGCTGGTGTGCTTCAAACGCCTCCGCCCCATACTGGAACTCCGGCTCTGCCACTACTGCAAGTTCAACCGGATTAACAGCCTCCATGCTGTCAACGCTGCCCATTTCCCGTTCTGCCTTATCCGTCTGGTACTTTTTCACGTCTGCGGCAAGCTGCTCTGTCCTTTCTATGGCGGCATCCGCACAGTTTAAGATACCGGACAGCAACTTTCTCTTTGCCTGAAACGGTTTCTTTATCAGTTCCGTCTATGAAAACTTCTTCTCCCCATACTCTTTTTCCGGTTTATCCGCAAATGTACGGAACGTATTGGTGATCTTCTGTCCGGTTTCCCTCATACCTGTGCCGAAAGCGTCTATCTTTCCAGTGCTCTTATCCACATCTGCTATGGATTCCTGCACGTTCTGGCGGATACCCTCTAACTTTTTCTTAATTCCAAGAAACTCCGCCACTTTATTTAAGGCAGCTTTCCCTTTCTGCTTTGTCGCTGTTACAATCTCCCCTGCCCTTGTCTTAATCTCTGTCCTGACCTCAAAAGGTTTTTCCTTCATGGCTTTGCAGTCCTATTCCAGCTTGTCTACCGCATTTTTGAGTGACTGTTTCAGTCCCTTCTCTGCCTCCCTCCTCTCCATCTTATGAAGCTGGTCTTTTACCGTCACAAGCTCCTGCAAAACAGAATCCATCTTTTTCTCCATGACATCGACATACGCTGCCATTTCAAAAATGCTACTTGCCGCTTCTTTCATATTGTTTTGCGGAGCAACTCCATCAGTTCCATGATATGCACTGCTTAACGGAACGGCAACAACTCCTCTGCTAACCTTTCATAATGAATAAGCCCGCCAAATGGCGGACTTATTAAGAATGCTTCTTTTCAGGCTCTCGCTGAATTACGTTTCCAGAACAGCTCCGTTATTTATTTAATCAACTCTTACTTCCTCGACCATACTTCTAATAATTTGCAAATCGGACTCATCTATTTTTTCATTATCATTTGTTCGACTGCTCACTGCTGTTCCTTCTAAAATACTATTATATGTATCCTGAAATTCTGTATGCCCCGCATCAATAGAATCTTTAATATAAGGCAAACTCATAATTCCCAGATCGTTTAGAGCTGACTTTTTCTCTTCAATAGTATTTTCCGTGTCATTAACAATGTAATCAACTTTCGTTGGTATATTCCTTAAATAAATATTCCATTTATCTAACCATTCTTTACCATTTGACCAGTTATATACATTTTCTTTGTTCAAATGAGTATTTGTGATTTCTTCAGCAGCTATAGCTAACATGTATTCTCTTAAACCACTATTTTCAGAAGATTCTATTTCCTCTGTTATAGTCGGTAATGCAGAAATTCCCCTATTTATTATATTATCAAAATATTGATTGTCAATATAATCATATGGATTTGAACTTAACATATTTTCGTCAGAATTTTCTATCATAGCATCAAATTCTTCCATCATCATATTTATATTCATGTTAACATTATACGCTTCCGATGCATGAACCTTTGTGCTCAATAAGCCGATACAAAAAACACAAACTACCAGCATTGCTACAATTAATATACCTAATTTTCCTTCCAATTTTTTCATAACTTTACCTCCTATTGATAATATATTTGAACCTGAGGTCCATAAACGCTATTATGATAGTATGGATCCCATGAATTGTGATTAAATCTCTCCAATGAACCCCATTTTGCTCGAGACCATTCCGTTCCTGTCACTTTACTAAAATGTGTAATGTTAGAACTCCAACCATAAGACACAATTTGTGCCCAGTTACCACTTTTCGAATACCCTTTTCCAGATAGATATGTATCTACCTGACTGCTAGAAGGATTACTATACCCCCATGGCCATTCCCATACCATTGAACCGGTTGCATAACCCAAACAGTTATATGAGCTAGTAGCCTCTGCACTATATGACCAAGTCCATGATATTTCATCATAAAATGAATCCGGCTTAACCAGTGCAAAAACAGTAACAGACGACAATAAAAATGTTGTGAAACATAATACAAGAAATGCTACTTTTTTCAATTTTCTCTTCATAAATATACCTCCTAGCAAAACAATTTTAATTTATATTGGAAAATAAATACTTTTTACCATTCCCCTATAAATCTTGTTTTTACATTAATAAATTTTCACGGCATTGTCAATATACCGTGCAGAAAGTGACCTTTTTTTGCAGAAAATGACCATCAAAACAAAAAATCCCCCTGAATCAAACATAAAGTTCAACCCAAGAGGACTTTTCCCTATCGGCTCTTTCCGCTCTTTACAGGCTCTTTCTTTGTCGCTTTATCCGTTGCCATCGCCTTTGCTGTTTCCTGCTGGTGTGCTTCAAACGCCTCCGCCCCATACTGGAACTCCGGCTCTGCCACTACTGCAAGTTCAACCGGATTAACAGCCTCCATGCTGTCAACGCTGCCCATTTCCCGTTCTGCCTTATCCGTCTGGTACTTTTTCACGTCTGCGGCAAGCTGCTCTGTCTTTTCTATGGCGGCATCTGCACAGTTTAGGATACCAGACAGCAGCTTTCTCTTTGCCTGAAACGGCTTCTTTATCAGTTCTGTCTTTGAGAACTTCTTCTCCCCATACTCCTTTTCCGGTTTATCCGCAAAGGTACGGAACGTGTTGGCGATCTTCTGTCCGGCTTCCCTCATGCCTGTGCCGAAAGCGTCTATCTTTCCAATGCTCTTATCCACGTCTGCTATGGACTCCTGCACGTTCTGGCGGATACCCTCTAACTTTTTCTTAATTCCAAGAAATTCCACCACTCTGTTTAAGGCAGCTTTCCCTTTCTGCTTTGCCGCCGTCACGATTTCCCCTGCCTTTGCCTTGATCTCTGCCTTGACTTCAAACAGTTTTTCTTTCATGGCTTTGCAGTCCTGTTCCAGCTTGTTTACTGCCCTTTTGAGTGACTGTTTCAGCCCTTTCTCTGCCTCACGTTCTTCCATCTTATGAAGCTGGTCCTTTACCGTCACAAGCTCCTCTAAGACCGAATCCATCTTTTTCTCCATGACATCGACATACGCTGCCATTTCAAAGATGCTGTTTGCAGCCTCTTTCATATTGTTTTTACGGAGCAGATCGAGCAGCTCCATGAGATTTTTTTCCTTTGTAAGTTCCACGTTTGCTGTCATTTCCATTTTTCTTTTCCTTTCCGCAGGGCGGTTGCCCGCCCTGCACCTTTCTGGTTACTGGTTCTGCCTAGCGGAACGGCAGCGGCTCCCCGCTGGCTTTCATAAAGCCCCTGTCATCGGTCTGCATCTGCTGTGATGCACGCTCCTTTCCCTCCTGCACTGCCTGTTCCTTTGCCTGCTGGTACGTTTCAAGCACCGCATCGTTGAGCTTTTCCCTGAACTCTGATGGCTGCGAAGCAGACATTGTGATCGGGAAACAAACGTCCCTGTACCTGTTGCCTGCCTTATAGGACGGCATTGCCACGAACATTCCGTTCTTGCCCTCCACAACGCTCACATTGCCTACCGCAAAGCTGTCATTCAGCACGATGCTCGCAAGACCTACCATGTTGCTGCCCTCACGCTCAAAAGGCGTTACCCTTACCGTAAACTCCGGCTCGTCCGGCTCCTCCGCCTCCATCTTGACCTCTGCCTTTCCGGTCTGCTCCATTTCGTCATAGAGCTTCAAGATGTCGTTGTACAGTTCCTCACGGAACTCCTTCGTGATCGGGTTGCAGACGTCCTTATAGACCGGATTGTTGTGTTCGTCCCTCTCCTTTGTGCGGAAACTGGGCATAGACACGAAATTGCCCTTGCTGCCCTCAAGCACCGCTACATTCGTGACCTTGAAGCTGTCCCCGAACACGAGGGTTGCAAATGCCCGCACACTCTTTTCCGGGTTGTTTACTGCGTTCAACTGGATGGAATACTCCATAAGTTCCTCCTTTTCTGCCCCTTCTGGACGATGAAATATTATTTTGTTATCTGAACTGCCTTTCCTTTTCAGAGTGTCAGGCAGGTTCATTCTTCCGCTGGCAGGCTTTTCTCCGGCATACGGATAAAACAGGATAATTGTCCCAACTGCCCTAAATCCAAATCTGTTTTCCCATGAAGGTAATTCGCAAGGGTTATCAGGAAGCCGTCCTGCTCATAGTAAATCCATTCGTCCTGCCCTTCCTCTTTCACGACGGTTACTGCAAAATCAGGCAGATAGCCGTCCTCCTCCCCGTCATAATTGCAGTAAACGCCTTCATGCAGGTTCAGCCCCAGTTCCGGGATATGCACATGCCACCCGCTGATGACGATCTGGTAATCCTCATCGCTTTCCATGATGTCGTCCGGGACTTCCGCAAGCTGTTCCATCTCTGCAAGGATTTCCTCCACTTCCCCAGTCTGTATGCTTTTTCCATAGACAATATTCTCCTTAATCCCTTTTACCTCACAAGGTTCCTGTTCCAACTGTTCCGGTGTGCATTTTCCTTTCAGCCATTGATGCACCGTGTCCACGAAGTTTTCTTCCGCATCATACAGAAATTCTTTATCCGCCCTGTCATAAATGACGGTCAGGAAATACAGCGGTTCAAGCTGCCCGTCTGCCATGTGGCAGAAAAATCCCTCATGCACGTTGATTTCATGGCGTGGCAGATAGACATGGACGCCGCTTGTCAGCAGTATGCCGCCGTCCATTTCCGTCTGCCTGTCCGGTTCCGTCGGCTCGGCTTCACATCCCCGCAGAATGTCCTCTATCGTGCCAAACTGGTACTTCCTGCTGTTTTCTTCCATGCTATTCGCCCTCCTTGTAGATACAATGGTAAATCAGCCGCATTGTCCCGCTGTTCTCACAGGTCAGCAGGGTAAGCTCTGTTTCTTCCCCCTGTGCTTTCACGGAATTGTCATACGGTCCTACAACTTCCCATGAAACGACTTCATACAGGTACACGTTCCCTGCTTTGTCCATGACCTTTACCGTGTCCCCCTCTGAGAGCCTGTTCAGGTACTTGAAATAAGTGCCGTACCTGCTCCCCCGGTGTCCGGCAAGCACACAGTTCCCCATGCTCCCGACTGCCGCCGTGTCGGGTATATGCCCGATCCCATAGGCAAGCTGTTTACTGTCTGCACCCTCCACAATGGGATATTTCAGGTCTAGGGCTTCTATCTCAATCATACCAATCACATTACCGGACGAAAGCAGGGCTGCATCCGCTTCACTAACGGGGGCTTGGGTATCCGCCGCCGTCTCTGTTTCCCTTTCTTCCTCTTTTTCTCCATCCCCCTTATGCTCCTGTTCCACGTTTTGTTCAAACTGTTCTATCAGTTCATTTGTCTTTTGGTTCCCGTAGAAATGATAGAAAAGTGGGACTGACATAGCTGCCAGTCCCGCCGTAATGAATATTGCTGCCAAGATTTTACGCATCATCTTCCCTCCTTTCCAGACGGAAAGCAATGGTAAGTTCCCGGCTCCGCTACCCTTGCATTGTCCTGTGTTTCGCAAAGGTCCACATCTTCGGTCTTTCCGTTCTCCAAGTCTAACTGCACGTTCAGCTCATTCAAACGTGCCACTTTCTCATTCAGTTCCTCCTCCTGCGTAAAAGGCTTTTCGTATTCCTGCCTTGACTGCTCCATGTCACGCTGGTACTGCTCGATGCGCTTTTCCAGTTCTGGTATATTGACCTGTATGCCGTGGCAGAGGTTTTCCAGCTTTACCATGTTCCCCACGGGGCTTGTGGAAAGCTCCGCCTTGTAGTCGGTCTTTCCCCGCAGCACCATGTTGTTTACCCCGATGAAGTTCTTTTCCACCAGAAGCTCAAACCCCTTGAAACTGCCGATATGGGTGGTTTCCCCGGTCTTGCACTGGCTGACTGCCTGCAGCATGAATGTCCCGCCCTCCGTGCGCTCCGTGAATTTTGTGCTTTTTCCGGCTACGTCCACGGTGATCGCAAAATCCGGCTCCGCAATGAGCGCCGCCTCTGACGTCTTTGTGTCCTCAAGCACACAGGCTAATTTCTCTGTTGCCGCCTTAATCAGTTTCGGGTAACGGATCATGAAGTTGTCCTGCAGGGAATACCTCTGGCTGTCATAACTGCTTTTCAGCATTTTCAGCCGCTACACGTCGTTTTCAAGCTGCATTTTTTCCTTTATCAGTGGGTTGCCCGTCGCCACGGCTTTTATCTCCGCATAGGAAAGGGTAGCCTCGTCAATGTCCTCACAGGTTCTTGACACTGCCCTGCTTGTCATCACCTGCGAGATGAAACGCTGCTTGTTTTCCACCAGCGAGTCGGGTAGGTCAGCGG
>ERZ778514.171-NODE-171-length-67599-cov-6.416380_pt1 | contig 67599 bp, 58 predicted proteins | sample MGYA00510344_ERZ778514 | MGnify/ENA primary metagenome ERZ778514 (study PRJEB29527, sample SAMN07138968) | mouse gut metagenome | material: feces | host: mouse | place: China:Nanjing | collected 2016-01-25 ...
TCTGTGTGAAGTTTTCAAGGTGCTATATTAGGGGGCTTTTGACCCCAACATCATACAAAATAGTATAACACAAAATATACGGTAATTGTAACTGATTAAAATGTTTTCAAAAAACGCCTGAATTTTCTAGAGCAAATCCTGTAAGAATACTGACGGCAAAGGCAGTGAACATAAAACAGCGGCTTTGATTTTTCAAAACCGCTGCATGAAATTACTATTTTTTTATCTTTACGCTTGAAGCCTGCCCTTTCTTTTTCAGCAGTTTCTGGTAAACTTTGAGTTTTTTAGAAGGAACCTTAATAGTCGCTTTTTTATGAATACCGCTCAAAGCCTTTTTCCCGACTTTTTTCAGTACGGTTGACTTAATCTGAATCGTCTTCAGGCGGCTGTCCTTTGAAAAAGCTTCTTTTCCGATCGTCTTTACTTTCGCCGGGATGACCAGCTTCGTCAGTTTTTTACAACCGCTGAACGCATAATCGCCAATGGTAACCAGCGCTCCGTTCAGCGACACGGCAGTCAATGACGTACAGCCGCGAAAGGCATTGGCTCCAATACTGTTAATATTTTTACCAAGCGTCACCTTTTTTAACTTGGTATGTTTATAAAAAGCTTTGCCGGAAATCTGTGTCACTTTAAATGCATAGCCATTCTTCTTTACCGTAGCAGGAATAGCAACTGATGTTTTCTTTTTATTACCCTTTAACAGTGTGACGGTTCCCTTCTTCGCATCGGATCTTGTCACTTTGTATGTGATATTCGAGATGGTGAAGGTACTGTTCTTCTTAGGAACCGCTTTTTTCAGGCCCGCGCCAACGGTTGTCGTTCCTTTGCCGGAAGACGAACTGTCAGTCTTTGGCGTCCCGCCTATCGAGATTTTAGCAGGATTTTTCACATTATGTCCGTATGCCAGATTCACGACGCCGTCACCTAGCTGACCGCGCCAGCCGCCTCCCCATGTCCAGAGACTCCCGTCTGTCTTGATCATCGCATTATGGGTGTCGCCAAGTTCTACAAGCGCTGCTCCGTCCGCAAGCTTCTTCGGCGCATACTCGCTGAAACGAATATAATAATTGTATCCGCACATCCAGAGGCTTCCATCTGTTTTGACAATGCCGCTTGCCCACTGCCCCAGAGAAAACTGCCTGACGCCGGTCATGATCTTTTTGGGAGTTCTAACGTTTCTCTCACTTCTGTTATCCCCTAACTGTCCGTCGCCGTTATCTCCCCACATCCAGAGACTTCCGTCTGTCTTGAGGGCGCCGCTGTGATTATGACCTAAAGAAATCTGCTTAACATCAGTCATGCCTTCAAGTTTCTTCGGGCTTCCATTGATACCGCACAACTGACCATTTGTGTCATTCCCCCACATCCAGATGCTGCCGTCTCTTTTCAGCGCCGCTCCATGGGAGCTTCCAAAATCCACCTGTACCACATCATCCAGAATCTTTACAAACTTCTTTTGATTGCCGTTGGCGCCCAGACCATTATTTTCATTGCTCCCGCATACCCAGAGACTCCCATCCGTCTTGATCGCCGCAGTTTTTCTATGTCCCAGTACGACCTGAGATACACCGGTCAGAACCTTTTTCGGTTTTAACTGATCCGTAGTGGTTCCGTCGCCAAGCTGACCAGAACTGTTGCACCCCCACATGTAGAGACTTCCGTCTCTTGTCACTGCCCCACTGTGGGCATCATACGTGCTTCCAGTACTCAGGGACACCGAGACCACATTGTCCAGAACCTTTATCGGCGTACCTTCACACAGATCATTCCCCTTTTTTCCGTTCCCCAGCGCGCCGCTCTCATTGCTCCCCCACATCCAGAGACTTCCGTCTGTTGCGATCGCTGCGCTATGTGCCCCGCCGAGCGCCACCTTTGCAACTTTCTTGTCAGCCGCCTGTACACTTCCTCCTGTAATCATTCCCGTCAGCAGCAGGGAAAAAATAACCCCCATCAGGAGCCTGATTCTCTTTCTTACTCTCATACTTCCTCCTTTACTTGTATATAAACTTTTTTTAGTTATACTAACATATTACTCTTGCCGCCGCATACCTGTCAACGATATTTTTCCTTATATACCTTATCTGCCGCCCAGTACTTTTTTCCTTCTTTTTTCAGATCGTTTTCATATCCTGTCCTGCCGTCAGCCGGCTTTACATCCAGCCGTGTATGAAGCTTTCTCATCCCTTTCACTCTGACCTTATCATTTTTACAATAGTTAAAGGATTCTGTCTCTACGATCGGCTTATATTCTTCCATCGTATAATTCTTTGGATTGCTGTCAATCCTTCCCGTGTCCCTGATCAGCTTCAGATAGTCCCACTGGGTTACAAACTGTCCCGCCGCCCCATATGCATTGGCCCTCATCCGTATGATAAATTCTGACAGTCCATTCTTGCTTTTTACCTTATTGTTCACCTGCTCTTCATATTTTCCCAGATTCTTTTTAAGCTTTCGGTTGTGGAGCCTTGAGCTTGAACTGTAATCCAACGGCTTTCCTGTCTCTTTTGCATATGCGTTAAGTTTCTGCATATCACAGCTGCCCTCATACTTCGTTCGGATATAGCTGATATTGTGAAAATCTATATACATACGGAACTGATGAACATACGGGTTGTCAAGTCCCCTTTGGCCGAACGCCTCAACGACCGTTCGGGCATATTCTTCTAAAAATAAGCTGTCAGGTTCCATCTCTTTGTCAAAGCAATAACCGTCATCCCTCGCCGCCATACCGATGATTCTGCCGGTGTGAGGATTTGTGTTATATTCCAGCCGCGTAAGCTGCAGCATTCCGTGTTGATCAATCATGCCGCCCATCTGCCGGATGGGAAGCATAGCTTTTGCCACAGCACTGTACCGGCTTGCGGCGAACATCTTCCGGTAAGCCTCCGAGCCAATCCGCTTCGCTTCCAACTCCCCTTCCCAGACAGACAGCGCCGCCTCATCCCAATATCCGTCCCTTTTTATAGCTGATAAATCAGTGCATTGCAGATACATGCCGCGATATTACTCCCGCCCTTTCTTCCCTGTGCTACAATATACGGCACATGTTTCAGTGTCAGAACCATTTCTTTCGACTGCACTACATTTACGAACCCCACAGGAACTCCGATCACAAGCTTCGGCTCTATCCGTCCTTCCTGAATCAGCTCATACAGACGGATCAGCGCAGTGGGCGCGTTCCCGATGGCAAAGATCAGCTTCCTATCCAGCGAACATGCTTTTTCCATGCTGGCTGCGGCCCTTGTGGTGTTTTCCAGCTTTGCTCTTTCAGCCACATCTTCATCGGCCATAAAGCAGTAGACTTCCCCACCGTACTCTGCCAGACGTTTCTTATTGATCCCGGAATATGCCATCTGCGTATCCGTCACAATAGAAGCTCCCTCCCGCAGCGCCCGAAGCGCTTTCTTTACAGCTCCCTCTGAGAACACAAGATTTTTCGCATAGTCAAAATCGGCACTTGTATGGATACAACGCTTAATGACCGGCGCCTGACTCCCATGCAGCGCGATTCCCAGTTCCTCTAACTCCTGCGTAATGATCTCAAAACTTCTTTTCTCTATCTGAGCCGGAAGAACTTCCTCTATCTTTGTCTTCATATTTATAATCTGCCTTTCACTCTTTTTCTGTATATTCGATGTCTATAGAAATATTATCTCTTAAGATTCCATTGAAACTTCCTGAAATCAGATTTTCGATTGCCATTCGCAATTCTTCTGAAATTTCATTGCGCGGCTCTGTATATAATGTTACAACTACCGTCGTCTTTGAATGATCTTTTACATCAAAATTATCTACCATAAATCCTGCTAAAACGCAAATAATAAATAGACCAATACACAAACATATCCTTTTTCTGTATTTTTTCTCCATTTCTGTCTCCTCTTTGCATCCATATCATGACTCATTGAAACTATATCACAGCCCCATAATTCTATATATTGCCTCCATATCCATATGCTCCCTTAAACCTGCCGCCAAAAGGTCATACTGCGTCTCTTTAAACTGCGCAAGATCCATGTTTTTTTGTCCGCCAGTTTCTATCCCTTTCTTTTTCGCCAGACTTCTGATGATACCGGCTGTCACTTCATCTTTATCAAAAATCCCGTGCACATAGGTTCCATATATATTTTCCTTTGACAGACCGTCACAACGTTTCTTTCCTGTAACCCTGTCCGTGATCTCAGTCATACCCGCTCCCGACACAATATCTGCTGCGCCGTCATCTTCTCTCATTCCATCTTCTCCGGCTGCTTTCGTCTCTCCCATATGAATTTCATACCCTTCAAAGGCAATGCCCTTCAGATTCCGAAGCGTACCTTGGACTTCCGTGAATATTCCTTCTATTCTGGTCCGTGTTTTTGCTCCGGTAAATACAGTCTCTACAGGCAGCAGGCCCATTCCCCGCACGGCTCCTCCGTTTTCTATCTTTTGAGGATCGCGGAGGAATTCTCCAAGCATCTGATAGCCGCCGCAGATTCCAAAGATAACCGCGCCCTCTTTTGCCGCCTTTAAGATGGCCGACTCAAGCCCACTCCGACGCATCCAGAGAAGATCCCCCATCGTATTCTTTGTCCCCGGAAGAATAATCATATCCGGTCTTCCAAGATCTGACGCTCGCCTCACATAGCGCAGAGAAACTTCTTTACGATTTTCCAAAAGCATAAAATCCGTAAAATTAGAGATTCGCGGCATCAAAATAACCGCAATCTCTATCGTGGCGCGGTTTTTCCCTGCCCTCTTTCCTGAAAATCTCTCCGTCAGGCTGTCCTCTTCTTCTATCTCTGCCGGAAGATAAGGAGTAACACCTACAACCGGAATATGCCCTCTCTCCTCAAGCATGGCAATCCCCGGATCAAGAATCGTCTTGTCTCCCCGGAATTTATTGATGATGAGACCTTTTATCCGCGCTTTTTCTTCCTCTTCAAGAAGCAGAATCGTTCCAAGGAGCTGCGCGAACACACCCCCTCTGTCAATATCTCCCGCAAGAATCACCGGCGCATCCACAAGCTTTGCCAATCCCATATTGACGATATCCTCTGCCTTCAGATTGATCTCGGCAGGGCTACCCGCTCCTTCTATGACGATTATATCATACTGCGCATCAAGCTTTCCGAAAGCCCTCATAATATCCGGCACCAGCTTCCTTTTATATGCGAAATATTCCCGCGCGCTCATATTCCCAAGCACTTCGCCATTTACGATCACCTGAGAGCCTGTATCATTCGTGGGTTTTAGCAGGATCGGATTCATCTCTGACACTGGTTCTGCTCCTGCTGCCTCCGCTTGTACCGCCTGTGCTCTTCCCATCTCAAGACCGTCTTTGGTGATAAATGAATTCAGCGCCATATTCTGTGATTTAAAAGGAGCCACCTTATAACCGTCCTGCTTAAAGATCCGGCATAAGCCCGCGCACAAAAAGCTCTTTCCTGCGCCCGACATCGTTCCCTGAATCATAATTGTCTTAGCCATGTGATCATCCTTTCGTTTTCCGCGCGCGTTCTCACCGCAATCCGGTAATATCCCTTAAAAAGCCCCCGGTAATCCGAGCAGTCCCGAATCAAAAATCCGGCTGCAAGAGCTTCGTCGTAAAGGTCTCTCTCATTAGAAAGAAAATCTTTAAAAAAGATATAATTTGCATGAGAACCGTAGACCTGAAACTTAAGCTTTTTAAGCTCATCTGCCAGAAAGCTTCGCTCCCTGCGGATAAGTCTTTCTGTTTCTTCCAGATAATCTGCACAGTCTTTCACCGCCGCGATACCTCCTGCCTGAGCCAAAGCAGATACATTCCACGACTGCAGGGCAGCCCGCATTCTGCGAAGAAGCCTCCTGTCGCTGCACATCCCATACCCCATCCGCAGTCCTGGCATGCAAAAAAGCTTTGTAAGCGCCTTTACAATCAAAATCTTCGGGAAACCGGAAAGCTCTCCTTTCATCTCATACAGTTCTGGATGTTCCAGAAAATCTACAAAGCACTCATCTATCACAAGAAAGCTTCCCTGTTCTTTGCATCTCTTCGCAATACACTCCAACAAGTCTTTCGGTATCGCTTGTCCCGTAGGATTATTAGGGTTGCAGAGAAAAACCATATCCACATCCCGCATAATATAATAGAGAATGTCCTCTCTTACCTGAAACTGTTCTTCCTCTCTTAATTCATAATAAAATATATCTGTATTTAAAAGCTTTAAGGCACGCTCATATTCTGAAAAAGTCGGAGAGAGCAGCAGCGCTTTTTTGGGCTTCACAGCAAGTACCGCGCTGTAAAAAAGCTCTGCCGCTCCATTCCCGCACAGAAGGTACTCCATCGGCACATTTTCAAATCTGCCAAGCGCTTCCGTCAACTCCACGCAGTGCATATCCGGATAATGGGAAATCTGTTCTGCCTTACTTCGTACTGCCTCTGTCAGCTCATGAGGCGGCCCGAGCGGATTCGTATTTACAGAAAAATCAATCCGGACATGCCTGTTGCGGTAAATATCTCCGCCATGGACCTCTGATGTTAATCTATCCTTCATCCGCACTCCTTTATAACACCCCGAACAACTTCGCTGCCGAATCATCCATCATCCTGCTGCTTACATTCCCTGCATTCGCAAGCATTGCTTCCACTTTATTCGCCAGCGTTATATCAATAAAATGTCCCACATCGATTCCTCTTAGCTCAAAGAACAGAAGTGGATTTTCATCCAAACGCGCTCCCACTCCGTAAAGAGCCGCCGCCACATGCTTACACATCAGCGCCCAATCCGGGCAGCTGCAGGTAAAGCTGATTTCTTTTGGAGCAGGAAAAAGGCCGTCTTTGCTCTGGAATAACTCGCTCATCTCCTCCGGGAAATCTCCGGTCAGAAGCTTTTCTAAATTATCAAGCTTTCTGCCGCACTGTTTAATGATCGCCTGACATTTTTCCTCAGATAACGGGCTGATTCTAATCTCAACCTTATAAGGCGTTCTTCGGGTTCCCTGCACTCTCGCCTGAATCTTTCCCTTTTTTATCTTAAGGTCAACGACAGAACCGTTACGGACATAACGCTTGCCGCGTCCCAGCCTGCTTTCATAGTCCGCATACCGTTCCAGATTCTCGCACCATGCGTTCCCCCACCAGTTGCTTGTAACCGCTCTTCCTCTTATCACAACAGGCTCTAAGATTTTCCCTTTTGCCTTCTCCTTTTTCTTCGTTGCCTCTGATTTCCGGCGAAGCTCGGCGGCATCCGGCTGGCTGTAATTAGGAAACTCACTCCAATAATTACTCATCACCGTATTCTCCTTTCACACGATTTCGATATCCCACTGTCAAGTTTTGCTATCCCAGACGCAAAAGATTCATCAACGCATCATTGTCAAGCTCCGTGATCCATTTCTCACCGCCCGAACCGATCACATTTTCAGCCAGTTCTTTCTTGGACTCAATGATCATATCTATCTTTTCTTCAATCGTCTTCTGACATACAAGCTTATGCACCATGACATTTTTCGTCTGCCCGATTCGAAATGCCCGGTCTGTCGCCTGATTCTCCACTGCCGGATTCCACCAGCGGTCAAAATGGATCACATGATTTGCCTTCGTAAGATTAAGTCCTGTGCCTCCCGCTTTTACGGACAGCACGACAAAGGGTACGTATTCGTCCCCTTGAAATGCTTCAACAATCTTCCCTCTGCTCGCCACAGGGGTTCCCCCATGCAGTACATACCCGTCGGCATGAAAGATTTCCCTTAAAAACTGCGCCAGATAGTCCGTAATCTCCCGGAACTGCGTAAATACCAGTACCCGCTCTCTCTTTTCGTAGATTGTTTCGCAGATACTTCTGAGCATAGCAAACTTTCCGCTGTCCTCCTCCGAATATGTCTGCTGTCCCAGAAACTGGTCCGGGTGATTGCAGATCTGCTTCAGCTTGATGATCGTCGCCAGCACGATTCCCCGGCGTTCCATTCCCTCCGAGTTCATGATCCGCTCCTCCATCTCAGCCACTGTCTTACGGTACAGCACAACCTGCTTCTTCGATAAAGCGGCATAATCTATCGTCTCCAGTTTCTCCGGCAGGTCAGCGATAATACTCTTATCCGTCTTCACACGCCGGAGCATGAACGGGGCAACCATTGACTTTAGCTGGGCATATTTCTCCGGCTGCTCCTTAAGGCGCTTCGTAAACTGCCCAAACTCCGTGGACGTCCCCATAAGCCCTTTATTTAAGAAATCAAACAGAGACCAGAGATTGGTCAGGTCATTTTCAATCGGAGTTCCTGTCATGGCTATCCGCATTCTTCCGGAAAGCTTTTTAATCTCCTTCGTCTGCTTCGTAGCCGGATTCTTGATTGCCTGAGCCTCGTCCAGAATAATACAGGACCACTCTACATCTTTCAACTCCTTGATCCTTGAAGCCATGCCATAGGTTGTAATATTTAAAAACGCATCCGTCTCTGATACCCGCCTTCCCAGAACAGGCGCGCTGCTTCCATGTAAAATCGACAGATCCATCTTTGGCGCGAACTTCTCTGCCTCTCTCTGCCAGTTTCCAAGCAGGGAAGCCGGAACAATAAGAAGAACACGGGCATTTTTCTCTCTTTTTCTGAGTTTTTCAAGATAGGTGAGAACCTGAAGCGTCTTTCCAAGTCCCATGTCATCGGCAAGACACGCGCCAAATCCCAGCTTGTCCATATAGTTGAGCCATGCATATCCATTCTTCTGATAAGGGCGCAGCGTTGCATGGATGGTCCCCGGAACCGCAGCTTTCCTGATCTTTTCCGGCCGTCTGAGGCTCCTTAGCAGTTCGGAGAGCCACTTTCCATTGGTCACCAGTGCGCCGATATCAATCGGCTCTTTTTCTGTTCCCATCTCTATCCGCAGGGCATCCATCAGTGTGATGCTTCCGCTCTTTTCATCCATCTCTTCCAAAAGCTTCCGAAGTCTTGCGTGGTTTACCTCTACCCATTTTCCTTTTAAGAGAGCAAGACCTTCTGTCTGCGCCAGAAGTCTCCTGATATCCTCTTCTGTCAGCTCTACGCCGTCTACTGTAAGCTTCGGCTGCATAGAGATCAGCGCATCGAACCCGAGCATAGAGGGCCTTTCCTCACCAAGGCTTACCGACAGGGAAACTGCCGACGCTTTTTTCCTCCACCAATTTGGAATCCGGCATAAAATACCTGTATTTTCAATGTCCTCTATCTGCTTTAAAAATGTATACGCCTCCTCTGCCGTCAGCCGCAAAGGATGAAAAAGCTCTCCGTTCTCCATAAAGCCGCTGATCAGCTCCGACACCTCGGCAGCACGGTTCAGACATGACAGTAATGATAACAGCTTCTCCCGCTCATTCTGATACTCGGTCAAGGCATATTTTAAGGGCACATGTCTGACCTTCCCATCTTCCCCTTTTGTAGCATAAGTGGCAAGAAACGCAAAGGGAAAATCTGCGTCTTTATTCTCCACCAGATGAAAAAATACACGTTCCGGCACCTTAAGCGCCTGATTTTTTTCCGTGAGATACATTTCCACCGTGCCGTCATACGCACGGATCTCTTCTGCAAATATCTCATTAAGCTCCTGAAATACAGCTTTAATCCATCCTTTTGTCACATGCTCCGCGCCGATCACAAAAGGAACCGCCGATAAAAGCTCCTCCGACACTTCATCGCTTAAGACGACCTTCGCACTCTCCCGCGCAAGTTCAAGTTCCGGAAGATCTGTAAGCTGCGCAAAAAACTTTGCAGCCACCTGATATAAAAATCCTGCCGAGGCGCTCACTTCCTCTGCTTTCCCCGATATCCCTTCTTCGTAAAGCGAATGGTAAGCCGAGGCTCCCATCCACTTTTTTATCTCATCCTTTTCCAGCAATGTATCTGCCGGAGATATATCCGGTCTGAACCCATCCGGAGTATAGAGGAAACTTAACTTCATCTTTTGATTCTCTTTTACTGCCATGTAAAATCCTTCTCTTTCTGCTTATCAGCTTCCAGATCTATTTTCCGAAAACCGCTGCCGCCTCCTGCATATTTTTTATAATAGATACTTCAAACGGACATCTTGTCTCGCAGGCGCCGCACTGGATACACTCGCCCGCATGGTGCTCAAGGACGTGATAATGCTCCCTGACCGTCTCCGGCACTTCACCCTGAGCCTTCGCAAGATTCAAAAATTTCGTAACAGACGCCACATCAATCTTCTTCGGACACGGCGCGCAATGACTGCAGTACATGCAGTGACCCTTCCAGCTTATGTTCGGGAACGAAGCAAAGGCTAACGCATAATCCTTTTCCTCATCCGACGCTTCCTCGTAAGCGATATCTGCCTGAAGCTGCCCGACTGTACGCGCTCCCGAAAGAACTGTTGCCACAGCAGGACGGGTGAGCGCATAGTGAAGACATTGATTCGCCGTCAACGCTTTTCCTGCCGGAGACATGGTCTCATCCAGAAGATCTCCCCCGCCGAATGCTTTCATAACCGTAATTCCCACCCCAAGCCGCTGACAGGCTTCGTATAATTCCTGACGCTCCGGATCCATATTCACCAGAGGCGCCGCATAATTCTCATCTCTCCACAAATCTTCCACATCCTCGCTCGCAGGCTGAAGATCGTAGCATGGATTCACACTGAACATGAGTACCTCTATGTATCCGCTCTCTATCGCTTTCTTCGCGACTTTTGGATTATGGCTGCTCAGCCCGATATGGTGAATTCTTCCTGCTTCCTTTAACTCTTTCACATAAGACAGAACCGGACCGTCCGAAATGGTCTTCCAGTCTTCCATAGAATCCACATAATGAATCATTCCTACATCAATGTAATCCGTATTCAGAAGAGACATCATCTCCTCAAATCCTTCTTTTACTTCCCCGATATTCCTTGAACGTTTATACTGTCCATCCTTCCAGACTGAACAGATGTGAGACTGTATGATGAACTTTTCCCTTCTTCCATCCAACGCCTCACCGATACTTTTTCTTACCTCCGGATTCGAGGTATAAAGGTCGAAATAATTAACACCTGTCTCTTCTGCCAGATCCAGAAAACACTTTGCATTCCTGCAGCCATCCCCGGCAAAGCCCTCACAGCCCATGCCAATCTCGCTGACCCTTATACCTGTGTTCCCTAATTCACGATATTTCACCCGACTCATCTCCTTAATCCATTTTATTTCAATTATACACATTTTACAGTATCTATATAATAAATGCAAACATTAACGTATCTGAAAAAGCGATGTGATTCCCCAGACTTAAAAATTAGATTTTCCGCATGACTTTTATCTGTTCTCTTCTTTTCGAAGCCTTCTTAAGATCTCTACCTCCCCCCTCTTTACCATATCATCATTATCCATCCCCTTCGCTTCAAGAATTCTTTCTATCACCTGAGCCGGATCTAACGAATGATATGGAAAATACAATTGCTGAAGCTCTGAAGGCTTAACTATTCTGTAAAGTGTCTTGCTTCCTGTTTCCCTTGTATATGACCAATATCGGTAAATATAACCGATCCAATACAGTTCTTCTCTGCTGTATCTAATTTTCCCGTAGACACTTTTTCCATACTGTTCTTCAATCTCCGCTATTGCATCAGCTTCGGACAGGGATTCAAACATAAAGCCTTCCCGATCCATTCTCTCTGCTATTTTAGACATCATAAAACGTCTGATAAAAACCGGGGTGCTGCAGCCGGACAAATTTAAAGACTCTTCAAAAAGCTTTCCCTGATATCTGCAAATTTTCAATCCATAATCGCCAAATTCTCTCATTCCAAAATTCCCTCTAATATCCTGTTATCAGCTATGGGTGCAACAATATAATACACCTCTCTATTCTGCGCAATTAAACTTTTAATAATCTCAGAATCCGAAATTCCCCAAGCCGATTTCTGAAATATGCTATAGTCAGCATCCAATCCCTGTTTACACCAAAACGTCTCTCCTTTAAGCCTTTCTTGTCAAAATCGAGCATATACAACGAAGATTCTGGAAACGTTGAGACAAACATTGCAGATTGTTCAAGACTTTCACCGCAATAGAACCCCTGTCCAAAATCATTATTTTTGCGTGACTTATTTATACTAAGCTCTCCTTCCAGCTTGCTTTTTGCTCCATGAAAAAGCAGTATATGAGATTTTTCCGAAGCATCTTCTTTATATAACTGCTCCTTAATTTTACTAAGCCTTATTCCAGACTTAAATGCAAAGCTGTAAGAAGCCGACATATTCTGTTCACTAATGTTATTTTTGCCTGTCATCCAATTATTTAATGTAATTCTGGAAATTTCCAGTGCGTTTGCCAACCCTTCTTTTGTGAATCCAAGCAATTCTTTTATAATCACTATATCTTGTAATACGTTATATTCGTTCATCAATGCCTCCAACTTATTTGTAAAGTATTTTACATTTTAGTTTGTATGATGAAACCAATCCTTCTATCGGCATGAAAAGGACGCTTTGACTTTTCACATATATCTTTCATTCTTTAATTGTGCGAGGATATTTTTCATAATACCACTCAAGAAAATTATCATGCATTTCTTCTCCCTGGCGCCGCGCCCGGATCGCATCCTGTTTATCGCAATAGGCACCCAGATAATAGTTCTTCCTTTTGAATCCGATCTGTGCAACCCACTTTTCCTTCTTTTTATCCCAATATACTCCTGTATAGCCACTGGTATTATTCCGGTTCTTCTTTTCCTTATAAGCCTCCAAAATCGCCACAGATGTTCCATCTACTAATTTCAGATTTTCCTGATATACTTCTGACTGCAGACAGCCGCAGCTTTTTGTCTTTCCTGTCTGCAGAAGTGTTTGCCCTACAACAGTTTCCTTTCCGCAGTCACAGCGGCAGCGCCATCGGTGCATACCGCCGCGCTTCCCTGCATAAGCCAGCACAACCAAACGTCCAAATCGTTTCCCCACAAAATTTTTTATAGGCGGATGGCTTAGGCAGCCGCAGCTTTTTCGGTAACCAGAACACAGTTGATGTAAAGATGTCAGAATCTCTTTGCCGCAATCGCATCGACATCTCCAGACTACCGTACCGCCATCCCGTATATCTGTAGGTTCTACAGCCACTAACTTTCCAAAACGCATTCCCGTAATATCCTTTTGTCCAGGCCGCGTTTTGGAGATACAACCGCAGTCTGTGATCTTTCCTCTCTGCAGACAACGGGTATCCAAAAAAATCGTTCCTCCGCAATCACAATTGCATTTCCAAACTGTATATCCGTTTTTACGCTGTTTGGTAGGCGCTTCCACTGTCAATTTCCCGATGCGAAAACCAATTTTAATTTTCATCCTATATCCTTTTCTTATGCCGCTTCTTATTCTTCCTGTCCATAATACCCCCCCCCCCGTAAGTTTTTTCAACCTTTTTTATTTCGATACAGATCATCCAAAATTTAGCGCAATAAAAATGACAGGAGCATTCGTTCTCCTGCCATTTTGTAACAATCTGAATTTTTTCTTAAAATAATTCTTTTACCGTTGGATATATCTTCTTAAATTTCTGGTACTTCTCCTCATACTTCGCTGCCAGCTCTTCCTCCGGTTCTACCGTATCCACTACTTTCACCAGCTTCCCCGCGATGGTTTCAACGTCCGGATACTCGCCGCAGCCTACCGCCGCCAGCATAGCGCCTCCGAGAGCAGGTCCTTCCTCACTCTCGATGACATCTACCTTCAGGTTCATGATATTGGCGATCATCTTCTTCCACAGCGGGCTTTTCGCACCGCCGCCGCAGATCTTCGTCCGCTCTATCTTAATGCCAAGGCTCTTCGCCACCTCAAGGGAATCACGAAGCGCAAAAGCAACACCCTCTAAAACAGCCTGTGTCATGTCCTCTCTTGTAGTGTCCATGGACATGCCGATAAACATCGCCCTTGCGTCTGGATTGTTATGAGGGGAACGCTCTCCCATCAGATAAGGCAGATAGAATACATTGTTCTCGCCAAGCTTTTGAATGCCAGCCTGCTCCGCTCCGAAATCCTTTGTCTTTAATATCTCTTCGCTCCACCATTTATTACAAGACGCTGCGCTCAGCATACATCCCATCAGATGGTAGCTCCCGTCCGCATGAGCGAAAGAATGAAGCGCATTATTTTCATCCACCCCAAAGTTCTTACTGGAGATAAATATGGTTCCCGATGTTCCGAGGGAGATGTTGCACATACCGTTGCCCACCGTTCCGGTCCCTATTGCAGCCGCGGCATTATCCCCGGCTCCCGCTATCACTTTCACATCCTCGCGCAGTCCTAACTCTGACGCAATCTCTGGTTTCAATGTTCCTACTGCTTCATAACTCTCATAGAGTTTTGGAAGCTGTTCCTCGTTAATCCCGCAGATATCCATCATTTCCTTCGACCAGCAGCGGTTTTTCACATCCATCAGAAGCATTCCTGATGCGTCTGACACATCTGTGCAGAAAGAGCCAGACAATCTGTATGCCAGAAAATCCTTCGGCAGCATGATCTTACAGATCTTTGCAAAGTTTTCCGGTTCATGCTTTTTCATCCACAGAATCTTCGGTGCAGTAAATCCTGCAAATGCAATATTGGCCGTATATTCGGAAAGCTTATCCTTTCCGATCACTTCATTCAGATAATCTGTTTCTTCTCCCGTTCGTCCGTCATTCCAGAGAATCGCCGGACGAATCACGGCATCTTCGCTGTCTAGAGCCACCAGCCCGTGCATCTGCCCTCCGAAGCTAATTCCGGCAACCTTTTCTTTATCACACTCTGCTGTCAGCTCTTTTATCCCCTCCATGGACTGATGAAACCAGTCCTCCGGGTTCTGTTCCGACCAGCCCGGATGAGGAAAGAACAGCGGATACTCCTTTGATACGATTTTTTGTATCTCTCCCTTTTCATCCATCAGGAGAAGTTTCACTGCAGAAGTTCCTAAATCTACTCCTATATATAACATCTTATTACCCCCATGGATTCTCTGTCGGATATTTCACGCCTGCCGGCTGATTATATCCAATCTCCTCTACCGGAACGCCAATATATTTAAATACCTCGAACAGAGCTTTCCCAAAATGTCCGAATGCAACTGCCCCGTGATGCGGATAACCGCCCTCGATCAATACATGACGGTAGAATCTTCCCATCTCTGGAATTGCAAATACGCCGACGGAACCGAAGGACTTCGTAGCCACCGGAAGCACCTCGCCGTGAGCGATATAAGCGCGGAGAACATTGTCTGCAGTGCTCTGTAAACGGTAGAAAGTAATGTCTCCGGGAACGATATCGCCCTCCAATGTTCCCTGTGTTACTTCCTCTGGCAAAGTACGGGCCATGATCATCTGATACTTCATCTCACAGAAGGAAAGTTTTTTCGATGCCGTATTTCCGCAGTGAAATCCCATAAAGGTATCTTTCTGGGTATAATCATATCTTCCCTTGATGTCACTCTCATACATATCCTTCGGCACAGTATTGTTAATATCAAGAAGTGTCACGGCATCTTCGCTGACTACTGTTCCGATAAACTCGCTCAGCGCGCCGTAGATATCCACTTCACAGGAAACCGGAATCCCCTGCGCAGTTAGGCGGCTATTTACATAGCATGGTACGAAACCGAACTGCGTCTGGAATGCCGGCCAGCATTTTCCGGCAATCGCCACGTATTTGCGGTATCCTCTATGGTCCTCAATCCAGTCCTTAAGCGTCAGCTCATACTGGGCAAGCTTGCTTAAAATCTCCGGCTTCTTATTGCCTGCGCCAAGCTCTTCTTCCATTTCTTTGACAATTGCAGGAATTCTTTCATCGCCTTCATGCTTATGAAAAGCTTCAAAAAGGTCAAGCTCTGAGTTCTCCTCAATCTCCACGCCAATATTGTAAAGCTGCTTGATCGGCGCATTGCATGCAAGGAAGTTAAGCGGTCTCGGCCCGAAGCTTATGATCTTTAAATTGTTAAGTCCTTCAATCGCTCTTGCGATCGGAAGAAACTCATGGATCATATCCGCACATTCTTCTGCATCGCCTACCGGATACTCCGGAATATATGCTTTGATATTTCTAAGCTTTAAATTATAGCTTGCATTTAACATTCCGCAGTAAGCATCGCCTCTGCCTTGCACCAGATTGTCTCCCGTCTCTTCTGCTGCCGCAACGAACATCTTCGGCCCGTCAAAATGCTTTGCAAGCAGCGTCTCTGAAATCTCCGGTCCGAAATTGCCAAGATATACAACAAGTGCGTTACATCCTGCTTTCTTCACATCCTCCAATGCCTGTACCATATGGATCTCACTCTCCACGATACAGATTGGACATTCATAGATTTCTTCTGCGCCGTATTTATCCGTATATGCCTTCATCAGGTTCTTTCTCCGGTTTACAGACAGACTCTCCGGAAAGCAGTCACGGCTGACTGCTACTACTCCAATTTTTACTTCTGGCATGTTGCTCATAATAAAACTCCTCCTTATAATGTAATGTTTTTACCTTTAAGCCCGCAGAACGCTCCCTCGATCTTCGCATCCTCATGGGCGATCAGCCATTTATTTTTCGCTGTCATCAGTTTCTCTTCCCCGTTATCAGCCGTGTCAAAATCAAGCGCATGATTGGTTCCCTCCGGCAGCACGATCACGCATCGGAATCCCTCTTCTGATGCCTGACACGGCGCATAGTGAAGTGTCGTAGCATAAAGCTCTACCGCCGTTCCCGCCGGAACAAAAAATCCTTCTACATTTGCCGTATCATACATATAATCTTCGCTGATATCCTGCTGTTTCCCCAGAAGGAGAATCAGATCGCTGGCCGCAATATCTACCTCCGATGAACGATGGTATTCCAATGCGTTCAATGTCTGATTGTGTCCGTTGCAGTATCCGATCTGAATCGGAAGACCGCCGTAAGCGCTTTTCTTAAGCTGATCCGCCGCAGATACTGACTCCAAAGCCGGAAATCCCGGCACATAGACCACGTCCTCTTTGGGGCACGGCGTACTCTTCATCGTCTCTAAGAGCGCTGAAAAGTCATATCCCTTAAGGACCTTTCCGTATGCGGAAAATGCATCATCCGTAACCTTCTTAATCTCCATAGTCATCCTCCTTTATGATATGTATATTTATTGACATTATTTTACTTCGGCAGACGGCACTCCCTATCTATGCCAAAGTCCCGAAAACTGATAGATATATCATATCAGTTTCCAGGACAGAATGCGTTCAAAAATTTATGAAGTTTGTAGTATTTTTTTGACATTTTACTCCATACATCTGAGCATCACCTTCAAAAGATTGCATGTACAGAATTGAAGGTCGCCAAGTGTAATGATCTCTCCGCTTTTGACTCCGTTTATAATATCATTGATATTCTCGATGCATCCCGGCATCTGCAGATCATTTCCGGCCTTAATACACCACTCGCTTGAAGACCACGGATACTTCTCGGATGTAAGCCCCATATAGCTTGTATCCTGAGAAGTACACCAGTCTGTCATGATCATGCCCTCAAATCCCCACTCATCCCTTGCTACTGCCTGCAAAAGGTCATAATTATTGGCCGTGTGGATTCCGTTGATCAGATTGTAAGAGGTCATGATAGAGTATGGCTGTGATTCCTTCACCGCAATCTCGAAACCTTTCAGATAGATTTCCCGAAGCGCCCTCTCGCTGATATGAGCATTCGTAAACATCCGGTTATCTTCCTGATTATTGGCCGCAAAATGCTTGATCGTCGTCCCCTGACCACCGTGAGACTGCACGCCTTTCGTGTCTGCAGCAGCACATTTCCCTGAAAGCAGCGGGTCTTCAGAATAATATTCAAAGTTTCTTCCGCACAGAGGATTCCTATGAATATTCATACCCGGGGCAAGCCACAGGTGAATGTGAAACTGCTTCATCTCTTTCCCTACGATCTCACCCATCTTCTCAACCAGCTCCATATCCCATGACTGAGCCAATGTTGTTGCAATCGGAATCGCGGTACAGTACTGATAATGGTCTATTGCCGTATCCGGCGTATTATCCGGAAATGGCATGCGATTCATCCCAAACACTTCGCCGCCCGGCAGAACTTCTCCGTCCTCTGTCGTCTTAAAATGAGGCTGAAGTCTTAATCCTGCCGGTCCGTCTGCAAGAATCAGCGGAAAGATCCCTCTGCCCTTAAGAAGCACCGAACTTGTCTCTCCTGCAGCTCCCGGAACAAGATTAGCGGCATTGCCCACAATCTGGGTTCCGTTTTCCGCACGCCGCTCAATACCAACCGTAAGCTGTGCCATCTCCTCTACAGTAAGCTGCGCCACCAGCTCTTCTATCGCAGCATTGCCTTCTTTTACATCCATAAGCGTCAAAAATGTTTGCGGATTCCCATCTTCCAAAATCGGGCGCACTTTATAACTGCACTTTTCGTTATCAGTCAGACGGTTTGTGAGCTGGCTGACGACGGTCTTGTCTTCAATCTTCACTGTCCCTGCCACATCTGTGTGCGCCGAATCTGCACCTGCACGGATCACATACTCGCCCGGCTCTAATATCCACGCCGCATCTCTCGTGCTGTAAGATGCCATATCCGCAAACTTAAACGTCACCGTAAGCTTCTCTGTCTCACCCGGCTGAAGCAATTTCGTCTTGGCGAATGCCGCCAGCTCCTGATATGGTTTTTCAAGTTCGCCCTCCGGAGCAGAATAATAAACCTGCACAACCTCTCTCCCCGCAAATTTCTTTCCTGTGTTCGTCACTGCAATTCCCAGCGAAATTCTTTTGTCTTCCCCCGCTTTTTTCACGGAAAGCTTCTCTGTCTTTATCTCAAACTGCGTGTAGCTTTTTCCAAATCCAAAGCAATATGACGGCTCAATCTTATGTGTGTCAAAATAGCGGTAGCCTACAAGAATATCCTCTGTGTAGTACTCATCATCCACATTTCCATTATTATGGCTGAAATCTTTTGAGGACGGATAGTCATAGTAGTCCTTTGCCCACGTGTCTGTAAGCCTTCCGGATGGGTAAGTCCTTCCTGTCAGTACATCTCCCGCCACATAGCCCCCGATATTTCCAAGCTGCCCCATAAGGACAACCACATTAAGGCCCTGTATCTCTTTAATAGCCGTACTATCGATCACTCCTCCTATATTCAGGAGCAAAATTGTCTTTTCATAGTTTTCTGCCAGAAACTTAAGGTTTTCAATCTCCCGGTCTGTCAGGAGATAATCGCCTTTCCTGTACTCTCTGTCCTTCCCTTCCCCGGAATTCCTTGAAAGCACGTAAATGGCCGTCTCTGTCTCCTCCTTTTTCACGATACAAGGAGTCTGCGGGTCTTCAAAAGGTCTCTCAAAAAGTACCATGTGTACCGGCACTCCCCTCTCTTCCATCTCTTTCTCCACACTCTCCATATATTCCTTCTCTGCCCTGAAAAGCTCTGCATCAAAGCTGTCAAGCCACTCTCCGCTAAGGATATCAAATCCGGCGTCTATGAGTCCCTGCTCTACATTGATATTCTCTTTTGTATTCACGTCGCCGGATCCCGTGCCGCCTTTAACGGTATGTCTCGCCCCGTTCCCGTACAGCGCGATCTTCCGCTCGGATTCCTTCAGAGGCAGCGCTCCGTCATTTTCCAGAATCACCATGCACTCTCCTGCAAGCTCCCTTACCGCCTGCTGGTTCTCTCTCTCCAGCGGCGTAACTTCATCTGTTTTCAAACCAAAAAATTGTTCCATAGCAAATATTTCTCCTTCCTTCACTTCATTCAAGATCATATAGTTCTAAAATCACTCTGGCCTGTGACATCTGCGGAATTCACTCGGAAGAATCCCGTATTTTTCCTTAAACAGCTTTGAAAATGATCTGCTGTTAGCAAATCCGTTATTTACTGCAATATCTCCGATCGTCATATCTGAATTAGCCAGATCCTTATATGCATGGACAAGCCTGATACTGTCAAGATAATTTTTATAATTGATTCCTGTATATTTATAAAACATTCGTGAAAAATAGGCGGTCGAATACCCGAACGCCGCTGATACACTCTCCAAAGACAGCTCCGTCGCATAATTTTCTTTCATATAGGCAGTTATAGCAGAAAGTTTGTCAAGCTTCTTATGCTGCCGGACTAGCTTCGTATCCACCTTTTTCAAACGATATTTTGTAACAAGGAGATAAAGCAGCAGATAAAACTCTCCCATGACCTTTAGTTCATAACCGTATTCTTTTCCGGTATAGACCTCGTATATCTTCCTGATAAGAGCCATAGCCTCTCTATCCTGTATCAGACTGCTGTTAGAAAAATATATGAATCGCTCATCCGAATAATATTTTTCAAAATTTGACAAAGGTATCTGCAGAACAACTGTCAAATTCTCCTTTGGCGCATGGATCGAGTGAATCTCATTGGAATTCACAAGCATGCACTCTCCTGGTTCTAAACGATAGCCCGAATCATTGATGAAAAAATCGATTTCTCCCTCAAAGAGAGCAAAAATCTCGACAGAACGATGCCAGTGCTTTTCCCGGACATAATGTCCGTCCTTTCCCTCAAAGAGAAACAGCTTAAAAGGGATGTCATCATTGGGCATGATCAGTTCGTGAGAATACTCCATTTTATTATTCCTTTCGCTTCATTCAAAACACAACCGGGCCGCTTTCTCTCCTGTATTCTGATTTTCTCTTCTCCACACTCTCCTGATGAGCGCGCCCCTGTTTCTTCTTTATATATTCTCCAGCGCCTCATTAGCGCCCACCAGCATCAAGATCGTCCCCGCCTTCAAAGGTATATCAGGATCCGGTGTGATCTCGACCCGTTCCCCTTCCCTGCTTCCGATCACATTCACGCCGTAAGTTTTCCGCACATCCAGTTCCTTTAATGTCTTCCCGATCCATTTTTCCGGTATGGCAGCTTCAACGACGCTGTAATCCGGTGACAGTGCGATCCAGTCTGCAAGATTTCCCGACACCAGATTCCTTGCAATCCGCTTTCCCATCTCCCTTTCCGGAAATACAATGGCATCCGCGCCAACTTTTCTTAAAACCTCGGCATATCTTTTATTATGCGCCTTACACAGAACATAAGGGATTCCCATTTCTCTGGCAGACAGTACTGCCATAATGCTTCCTTCCAGATTCTCTGATGATGCGATCACGATCCCGTCGAAATTCTTCGATCCCAGAGACTGTAAAAGCTCTGGATTCCCGATATCCGCCTGCATGGCATAGGCTACCTGATCTGCCACTGCCTCCACACACTCCATATCCTGATCTATGGCTACAACATCGCACCCCATCCGCTGCAGCGTGACTGCAACACTGGCTCCAAAACTTCCAAGTCCCAACACGATAAATTGCTTTTTCATCATCAAACCTCCTCGTCTTTTATCTTGCACAATCTTCCTCTTATTATCCGACCATAATCCGCTCCTGAGGGAGACTTCGTATTTTATCCCTTGGATGCGTCTTCCCGGCAAAGGTCAGCACCAGCGACAGCGGCCCTAATCTTCCGATATACATCAGAATCATCAGGATTATCTGGCTGACACGGCAAAGCCGCGGAGTCAGATTCGCTGTAAGACCTACCGTTCCTACCGCCGAAGCCGTCTCATAGATAACATCTGCCAGCAGAATGCTATCTGGTTCAATGATCAGAATCACGATGGTACCGGCAACAAAGGCGGCAAAAGCCACCATAACAACACAAAATCCCGTACGAAAATTTGCCACTGATATCCTTCTTCCCATACACTCCGTATCATTGCCTCCCCACACAAATGTAAGACAGGCAAGAAACAACATGGCAACTGTCGTCGTCTTAACCCCGCCTGCAGTTCCTCCCGGAGAGCCGCCGATAAACATAAGAATTGCGCAAAACAGCTTGGATTCTTCATGGAGCGCTCCCTGAGAGATCGTCGCAAACCCTGCAGTTCTTGTAGTCACCGACTGAAACATCGCTGCCAGAAGCTTCTGCCCCGGATCCATACCTCCAAGAGTCTGGGGATTGTGATATTCAGCAAAAAAGATAAAGACCGTCCCAGACACGATCAGCAGCGCTGTCATAATAACAGCCAGCTTCGAGTGCAGGCGAAGTCTGGTAAACCACCAGCGCCGCGGCACTTCCCGGCTGATAACTTTCCTTCCGTTCTCCAGCACATCAAACCATACCGTAAATCCGATACCGCTTAAAATGATCAGAAGCATCGTCGTAATATTTATGATCGGATTCACCGCATAATCACACAGGCTGTGATCTCCCAGTATATCGATCCCCGCATTGCAGAACGCCGAGACTGAATGGAAGAACGAATAGCAGATTCCCCTTAAAAAGCCGTATTCCGGCACGAACTGGAAAGCATATAGTACTGCCCCGCCTCCCTCTGCCAAAAGCGTTCCGATGATTACCTTTTTTACCATTCCGGCAATTCCGCCAAGCTGCCAGGCACTATAGGATTCCTGAAGCACCACCTGCTCCCTGATGGATATTTTTCTGTGCAGCAAAAAGAAAAACAGAGCGGCACATGCGATCACTCCAAGCCCGCCGATCTGTATCAACAAAAGCAGCACAATCTTCCCAAACAAAGTAAACTGCGTGGCAGGAACAATTGTCACCAGTCCTGTCACACATACTGACGTCACAGATGTAAATAACGCATCGATAAACGCAATCGGGCGGGTATTGCTGATTGGGAGATACAAAAGCACACCCCCGAGAAGGATGACTGACAAAAATCCCATTGCCGTTATGCGGAGTGTATTCCATCTGATATTTTTTTCTTTCTTCACAGCTTATTCTCCGTATACCTTTTCTTTCTTAAATGGCGCAGATAATACCAATCTACTATCTGCGCCGTCTCTGCACTTTCTATATTATAATGGGCATCCCATTATTTCTGTACGATGTTGATAATCTTCTTCGGAACATAGATTTCTTTCACGATCGTCCCTGTAAGCTTATCCGCCACTGCCTCTTTACCGGCCTTAACCGCATCCTCTTTGGATACGTCCGCCGGAATCGAGATAACTGCCCTTGTCTTTCCATTGATCTGTACCGGAACCTCTATCTCGTCATCCTTCATGGCTTCCTCATCGTAGGTTGGCCATCCGGCTTTGAATACGCTTCCCGTATGGCCTAACTGCTCCCAGATCTCTTCCGCCATATGAGGCGCGAAAGGTGAAAGGAGAACCGCCATTGCCGACAGCGTATCGATGTCTATTCCGCCTGTCTTCTTTGCAATCTCGATCAGGTTATTGTTATGCTCCATAAAACCTGAGATTGCAGTATTTAAGCTAAAGCTCTCAAGACGCACAGTAATGTCTTTAATCAGTCTGTGACGTTCCTTGATCATCTCTTTTGTCGCATCGACCTTTGCCTCTTTACTGTCCATGACAAGATTCCACAGACGCTTTAGAAATCTGTTTACGCCGTCAATCCCGCGGTCATCCCACTCAGCGTCAAGTTCCGGCGGTCCCACGAACAGTTCGTACATCCTCAGAGAATCACAGCCGTAATCCCTTACCAGATCATCCGGCGATACGACATTTCCTTTGGACTTACTCATCTTGATTCCGTTCTTTCCGGTGATCATACCCTGATTAAAAAGCTTCTGGAACGGTTCGTCAAAATCAATGGCTCCGATATCACACAGGAACTTCGTATAGAATCTGGAATAAAGAAGGTGCAGTACCGCATGCTCCACGCCGCCGATGTACATGTCTACCGGAAGCATCGCGTCTGCTTTTTCCTTGGATACCAGTTCTTTATCATTGTGGTTATCCACATAACGAAGGAAATACCAGGATGATCCTGCCCACTGCGGCATTGTATTTGTCTCTCGCTTTGCGGCTTTTCCGCACTTCGGGCACTTGCAGTTCACCCACTCGTCAATAGCGGCAAGCGGTGATTCACCTGTGCCTGTAGGCTCATAGGACTCCACCTCCGGAAGTCTGAGCGGCAGCTCTTCCTCCGGAACCGGCACGTTGCCGCACTCAGGACAATGCACGATCGGAATCGGCTCCCCCCAATAACGCTGGCGTGAAAATACCCAGTCTCGAAGCTTATAATTTACAGTCGCGCGTCCCATGCCCCGCTCCTCAATAATATGAGGCGCTTCCTTTTTGAGGACTGCTGATTCCATGCCATTCCACTCACCGGAATTGATCATGGTCCCGCTTGCTTCTGTATAAGCTTCCGTCATATTTTCAATAGCTTTTCCATCTTTCGCAATAACCTGTACGATCGGAATTTCGAATTTCGTCGCAAACTCAAAATCACGTTCATCATGAGCAGGTACACACATGATCGCCCCTGTACCATAATCGGCAAGTACGTAATCTGAAAGCCAGATCGGTGTCTTCTCTCCGTTTAACGGATTGATGGCATAACTTCCGGTAAATACACCTGTCTTTTCCTTATCCTGCATACGATCTACATTAGATTTCATAGATGCATCGTAAATATATTGTTCCACTGCTTCCCTTGTCTCATCAGTTGCCAACTCTTTCGCAAGGCTATGCTCCGGCGCAAGCACCATAAAAGTCGCGCCAAAAAGAGTATCCGGTCTTGTCGTATACACAGTAATCTTCTCATCGCGTCCGTCCACCGGGAAATCAACTTCTGCACCGTAAGATTTTCCAATCCAGTCAGTCTGCATTTTCTTGACCTTCTCCGGCCAGTCAAGCTTATCAAGATCGTTAAGAAGACGCTCTGCATAAGCAGTGATCTTAAGCATCCACTGGCGGAGATTCTTTTTTGTGACCTCCGCGCCACAGCGCTCGCATTTCCCATTTACTACCTCTTCATTGGCAAGTCCCGTCTTACAAGACGGACACCAGTTGATCGGGAACTCCTTCTCATATGCCAGACCTTCCTTGAACATCTTCACAAAGATCCACTGTGTCCACTTATAGAATTCAGGATCCGTCGTATTCACTTCCCTGTCCCAGTCATAGAGCGCTGCGATCTCATTGATCTGATGCTTGATGTTCTTTACATTCTCCGCTGTAGAGATTGCCGGATGTACCCCCATCTTAATGGCATAGTTCTCTGCAGGAAGCCCGAAGGCATCCCATCCCATAGGATGGATGATATAATATCCCTGCTGCAGCTTATACCTGCTCCACACATCGGAGATCACATAGCCTCTCCAATGTCCTACATGCAGACCGTTCCCCGACGGATACGGGAACATATCAAGACAGTAATACTTCTTTCTCTTGCTCCCATCCTCATTCTCCTTCACATTTACCGGATTCTTTTCCCAGTTCTCGCGCCATTTCTTCTCAATAGCCTTATGATTGTAAGGTATCTTTGACATATTTACTCCTCCTGCCTAATTACTTTGTGAGGTCCTATCAAATTATCGAACCTGTTTTGCACCTATAATGAAAGCCTTCTCATCTCCAAGAGACGAAAAGGCTTAACTTCCGTGGTACCACTCTTTTTCACGGAATCACAGATTCCGTGCACTCATTGCTTCTGTAACGGGAAGAGACCGCCCGTGCCTACTACTTCTGCCTGAATATATCCTTATATAATGCAGTCTGTCTGTTCAACGCGGGAACTCCGAGGCGAGTTGGGAGATTTCCGCTTACTGCCTCACACCCTCCGGCAGCTCTCTTAAAACGTCCGTCTCTTAGTACTCCTCTTCAATGTTTTTCAATATACGATAAATATTATATGTAAAATGTTAAAATAAGTCAACCCTGAAGAAATTATTTTTTACGGTTGTTCCATACCTCTCTTTAGTGTATAATGAATATAAGTAAAGTTACTGGATTTTCAGTAGAATAATGATACATAAAGGAGAGTTTGCTATGGTATATTTATTGACAGGTCCGAAGGGCAGCGGAAAAACGCAGCAAATGATTGAACAGGCTAACAAAAAATCAAAAGAATGTAACGGTAATGTAGTGCTTATCAAGAAGACGCACCGCGATACCGCCAGTGTTGCATTCAATATCCGTACAATCTGTATGGACGACTATCCGGCGATTAAGAATATTGACGGATATATTGGATTTTTATATGGCATGTACAGCTCTAATCACGACATTGAATGTGTATTTATTGACGGCATCTTAAAGCACGCGGATATTTCACTTGAGAATGTTCCGGCATTTATCGACAGACTGAACCGGATTTCCAAAGACTGCGGAATCGAATTTTACGTAAGCATCAGCGCTGCAAAATCGGATTTGGCAGATGTAAATCCCGAGCATTGTAAGTATCTTAACTAGTACATCAAATATGATACGAAGGATAAATATTTTAATTTACGAATCTGTAAAGCGGAAAATGAGCGGGCAATTTTTAAAGCTGCCCGCTCAAAAAATGAAAATTTATTTAGAACCGATACCCAAGTTCATATTTTACCACATCGATGTTTGCCGTTCCATCTGCAAAAAATGAGATCCCGTCCGCTTCCTGCTCAGTATACATCGTCGCTGACAGCACCTGTTCACCGTCTCCCACAAAAACTTCCGCACTAAAACGGTCCAGAATGATCCGAAGCTTCAGCTCCCCTCCCGCATGATCTACCAAACTTCTCCGCTGATGGATGATGGCCCGCCTCGAGCCGGAGAACTTTCGGTCTATTTTCAGAATAGACTCCCGGGGGCGGAAACTCAGCGATGTGTAATATGTATCGTTCTGCGCAAACCGTACCGCAAACTTCCGATACAACTCTTCCCCGTTCTGGGGACGGACTGTAAGCTCCATATCAACCTTTCTTCCCTTAATCCCATCAAGCTTTACATTCTCTGAAACCATGACATTCTTATATACCACTTTATCATATCTCAAAGCGTCCAGTTCCCTGACTGGCTTCTGATACAATTTGCCGTTTTTCACTGACAGCTCTCTCGGCAGACTCATCTGCCCAAACCACGGCTCCTCTGGCGAACGCATACTGCAGGCATCCCAGTTCTGCATCCAGCCGATCATGATCCGGCGCCCATCCGGTGAAAGTATTGTCTGAGTCGCGTAAAAATCAATCCCATAATCAATAGATTGGTCGTGCTCCTCCCTAAATGTCCCGGATGCTTCGTCATATTCACCTATCATGCAGACCGTTCCATTTCCATTATGATATTCAAACCCCTTGGGCAACATGTCCTGCGGGCTTATCAGCAGCACCCATTTCCCATCTAGCTCGAAGAAATCCGGGCATTCCCACATCTTCCCGAACCGGTCGCAGTTTGAAACCAAAACGCTTTTAAACTTCCACTGGAATCCGTCCGCGCTTTCATACAGAAGGATCTGTCCGCTCCCGTCCGCCGGACGGTTCCCCACGACGCAGGCGTAAGTCCCGTCCGCTTTCTTCCACATCTTGGGATCGCGGAAGTCGAACCTGCTGCTGCCCTTGGGAATGTCCTCTTCATCCAGCACCGGGTTCTGTTCATATTTCTCATAATCAATCCCATCGCCCACAGCGATACACTGGGTCTGCACTTCCCGATAAGTGTCCCGCTCTATATGTTCTTTTAACACACCGGTATACATCAGCAGATGCCGTCCGTCCGGCAGCACTACCGCGCTCCCAGAAAAGCACCCATCCCTGTCATACGCCTCGTCCGGCGCAAGGGCGCAAGGAAGATATTCCCAATGGAGCAGATCTTCACTCACCGCGTGTCCCCAATGCATGGGGCCCCATTTTGATTCGTAAGGATAATACTGATAAAACATATGGTACTGGCCTTTGTAGTACGAAAAGCCGTTGGGGTCATTCATCCAGCCCGCACGTGGAGTTAGGTGGAAATCGGGACGCTCCTCTTTACTAATCAATTTTCCAGAAGCCTCTTCATATTTTCGCGCTTCACGCAATGTCTGAGTTGTCATAGATATTTCTTCCTTTCTTTTTAAGATGCCTTTTTTGTACACCGGTGTAAAAACATTATTCTGTAATTATTCTAAATTCGCTATACTTGCGTTGTATGAATCCAGATATTTCTGGAACAGCTCCAGATATTCGCTAAGTCCGTATGCTTCCAGCTTCTCCAGATATTTATCCCAGTCCGCGTCTGTAAATCCATTCATGATCCAGTCGGCTTTCTTCGCTTTAATCTCTTTATGGATGTCCGCCTGCAGATTGGAGAATTTTTCGGTGTCGTCACGGCTCATGAAAATGTTCGGGTACACATACTTACTATGCATATCGGGCGTATAATACTCCTTGATCCAGTCCAGACGGTACTTCGCATCATCCGGGCAGGTCACATATACGTCGTAATATTCGTCCAGTACAGCGAGCGGGCCGCCTACCGCTTCAGCCTCTCTTACTTCTACCGGGGACGCGTCCCCAAGCGGAGCATGCTTTAGCATATCCTCTCCATCGGCGTTTTTACCCATCTCAAAGATATCGAAATCATCGTCCTCACCGTATGTTCCCCAGTTGTTCTGCGGGGACTGCATCGGCGCGTACATCTGATCCACCCAGGCACAGACAAGCGCCGGGTTCTCCGCCACAGAGGTCACTACACACCGGCCGCGGAAAAATCCACCGGTAAAGGAGCCGTTCTCCGGCGTCAGATTCCGTGTATCCGCCGTCAGTACCGGGAGCGGAACCCAATCCTTCAGGTTGTCGATATTTCCCACGTCCCAGCTAAAGCATACGCCGTAACGGCCGGATTTCCCCTTCGATACATAAGTTGACCATTCCTGGGTAAACGCTTCCGGATCGATCAGCTTTTCTTCATACAGCTTATGCAGCCACTGGATCCCTTCTTTATAGCCCTCCTGCGTAGCACAGCAGATCACCTTCTGGTCATCCGTCACTGCGATATGCCTGCCGCTGTTCACGTCCTTGTCCACATCTCCGTAGCCCTCGCCAAATCCATTGATCAGGATGCCTAGATCCTCGTTGCCGTTATTGACAATACAGGACATAGGGATGATGCTTCCGTCAATCCCGAATTCCTTCTGAAGCTCCGACGCATGGTCACGGAACGCGGTTAGCACATTCTCAAATTCCTCCACTGTCTCCGGAACCTTAAGATTCAGGAAATCCAGCCATTTTTTATTGATAAAGCTCATATTTCCTACGCTCTGTATCGCCGTCTTTTCAGAACCAAGCTGCTCGATCCAGGGCAATGACCAGATATGCCCGTTCACGTCCGTACACATCATCCGGTATTCCGGATATTTTTCAAATACCGTCCTTAGGTTCGGCATATAAGCATCGATATACTGCTCTAGCGGGATGATCGCGCCGTATTCCGCATACTTTAACAGGTTGCTGTCTGTAAAATCCGCAGAGAAGATAAAATCCGTCAGCTTATTGGGATCCGACATATTCAGGGAGATCTTATCCCCCCACTGGTCAGACTGTATCGCTGTCCAGTCAATCTCCACATTCGTCTGCTCCTGCAGACGCTTAAAGATCGTCCGCTTATTCGGCTCAGATTCCGTATTCGCCGGATAGCTGATCATGCCTGTAAGGGTCGCCTTTTCCTTCAGCGGAAATGCAAGCTCCGCCTCGTCTACCGGGCGGAAAGTCCCGTCATTGATCTGTATCTTATTTCCGCAGCTCGCAAGGGAAACTGCCATACAAGCCGCAAGCGCTGCCGCTGCTATTCTTTTTCCATACCTTGATTTCATAGTCTGCCTCCTTTCCTATCTCTTCCTAACCTTTTACAGCGCCGGCCATGATTCCGCTGTCAAAATATTTCTGGAAGAACGGATACATGATCAGAAGCGGTAAACTGGAAATAATAATGGTTGCGTATTTCAGAAGCTCTGCTAACTGCGCCCGCGCCGCCGTGCTCTGCATATCCGCGATCATGCCGGATTCCGGCTGGTTCTGGATCAGGATGGAGCGAAGGACGAGCTGCAGCGGCTGTTTTGCCGAATCATTCAGGTAGATCATCGCATCAAAGTAGCTGTTCCACATAGCGACAAACTGCCACAGGACAAGAACGGCGATGACCGGCGTACAGACTGGAAGCAGGATCTTAAAGAAGAACGTCAGCTCGCTGGCTCCGTCCACATCCGCCGCCTCACGAAGCTCCTGCGGGATCCCTTTATAATAAGTCCTTGCGATGGTCATATTCCACACACTGAAGGCTCCCGGAAGGATCACCGCCCACATGCTGTCTACAAGTCCCAGATTACTTACTATCAAATATGTAGGGATCAGGCCGCCGCCAAAGAACATGGTGATCATGAAAATGATATTAAAGAACCCTCTTCCCTTAAAATCTTCCCTTGACAGCGGATAAGCCGCCAGAAGTGTCACAGCCACAGAAACGACCGTAAACAGTACCGAATAGACGATCGCATTCTTAAATCCGATCCAGATCTGGCTGTTGGTCATGACACGCTCATAGGCAGTCGACGTCCATTTGCTGAAATCAAAGGTGATTCCCTTATTCTGCAGCGTGATTGGATCCATGAAGGATGCAACAATAATATAAATCATCGGCACGATAATCGCAACCACAAATAATCCCAGCAGCACATATCCGACCGTCAAAAGCACTTTATCCTGTCTCGAATATCTTGTAAATAAACCCTTTTTCTTTTTCACTTTGCGCACACCTCCTAGATTCCCTGTCCGTCATTCATCTTCGCCACGATCTTATTCACAACGATCAGAAGAATAACATTGATTACGGTGTTAAACAGTCCTACTGCAGTTGAAAAGCTGTAATCGCCGTCGATCAGACCTTTTCTGTATACATATGTAGCGATGATCTCTGATGCCGGAAGGTTAAGGTCTGTCTGCAGCGCGTAGGCTTTTTCAAATCCGATGCTCATGATATTTCCTGCCTGAAGAATGAACTGGATCACGACCATATCTTTGATCGCTGGCCATTCTACGGTTTTAATCTGCTGTAAGATATTGGCGCCGTCCATGATCGCAGCCTCTCTTAGCTCCTGACTTGCGTTAGACAAAGATGCCGTGTACATGATGGACGCCCAGCCGGCTCCCTGCCAGATACCGCTGATGATATAGATTGAACGGAACGCTTCCGGCATGGTCATAAAATTAATGTCTGATCCCATCAGTAAGTTTACCGGTCCTGTCACAGAAAGAAAGATCCGCACGATACCGCAGAGTACGATGACTGACACAAAGTTTGGAAGGTAAAGTATAAGCTGGATTTTTTTCTTGATTCCCGCGCTCTGAATGCGGTTCAAAAGAAGCGCCAGTATAATCGGAACCGGAAATCCCCATAACAGGCTGTATACACTCAGTTTCAGGGTATTTATCAGATATCTCATGAAATCCGGTGAATGCAGAAACCTCGTAAAGTGCTTGAAGCCTACCCATTCGCTTCCCAAAACTCCCTTAAACGGATTGTAATCCTGAAACGCGATCAGGATACCGCTCATCGGTGCATACTTGAAAATCAGTGTAAGTAACAGCGCTGGCATCAGGAAGAGCAGATAAAGCTGCCAGTGCTGTCTGATATACACCAGTGTATTGTGAAATCCAGTTTCCTTGCTTCCCTGTTTTCCATTTGCAACAGCTTTTGAAGTTGTATTCATAACTTCCTCCTTTCTCTCAAATCCCTCCGGCTTTTGCACATTTTTGCTCTCATTTCTTATCACAATCTCCTTTCCTCTCTTAATTTGTGCATTTGTAAAATATTTATTTTACATTATCTTGAGATTTGTTATATTATTTATATCATTTACTTTACATTTAGTCAATAATATTTTTGCTATTTGCATATTTTTATTTTTACATTTTATGTCAACTGTACACCCTGAACAAATCGGAATACAATTTTATCCTAATAAAAAATTTCTTTTAAATTTTATATTTTTACATTTGACACATTTTTGTTTGTGCATTATAATGTGGATATCACGTAATTACACAAACGAGAGCAAAAAGGAGGGGCACATGGGTACCAGAGTTACGATTCAGGATATTGCCAACGAGCTTGGCATTTCCCGCAACACAGTCTCAAAGGCGATCAACAACACCGGCATACTGGCTGATGCCACCAGAGATAAAGTATTAAAAAAAGCAATGGAGATGGGGTACAAGCAGTTTTCCTATGTGACTGCCGCTAATACGGGGAGTTCAGTACTCTCCGTCCCCCTTTCCAAAGGAAGTAATGAGATTGCGCTGTTTATGTCCAATTTCGTGGCAGGCTCCCACTTCGCGCTCATCATGCTGGATAAGTTCCAGAAAGAACTTGCCGGACTGGGATACAGCCTTACCATGCACCGAATACTTGAGGAAGAGCAGGAAAGCATGAAGCTTCCCGCCTCTTTTTCCCGGGAACGGACTGCCGGGATCATCTGTATCGAAATGTTCCATTATGAATATGACCAGATGCTTTGCGGCTTAGGGCTTCCGATCTTATTCGTAGACGCGCCGGTAACCTATGCAAAAGCGCCGTTGGAAGCAGATATTTTATGCATGGATAATCATTCCGGCATCTATTCCCTGATCAGCGAGATGGCCAGAAGAGGGAAGACACGCATCGGGTTTATCGGGGAATACATGCACTGCCAGTCTTTCTTTGAGCGATATATGGCTTATCGGAACGCCCTGTATCTGGCGGGGCTCCCCTGTCCGGATGATTCCTGCATCATACGGAACAAGGAGGGCGCGCGCTACCCGTCCTCAAAGGATTATCTGGAATATCTGAACGAACGCTTCCAAAAGCTTCCCCGACTGCCGGAAGTATTCCTGTGCGCGAACGATTTTATCGCTCTGGATGCTCTGCAGGTATTAAAAAAACTGGGCTATGGTGTCCCAGACGATGTATGGCTGTGCGGATTTGATGATTCCCCCGAATCAAAGATCGTCACGCCGCCCCTTACCACCATCCATATACACAGCCAGATCATGGGATTTTCTGCGGTAAATCTGCTGATGTCCCGTATCAGCGAGCCATATTTGAATTACCGCACAGTGCATACGGAGACAGACCTGATCTACCGGGATTCCACCTGCGACTGATTACCGAGATTCCCGGATACTTAACCATCATCAATTTTAGGAGGTATATCATGAGTAATTTGTTTAACCTTGACGGTCCCATCCTGCAGTTCATCAACAAAATCGTATACAGCGTCTATCTGAACATCTTATGGTTCGTCTGCTGTATCCCCATTGTGACGATCGGCGCGTCCACCACCGCCCTTTTCTATGTCACATTAAAGATGGCAAAAAATGAAGAAGGCAACATCACAAAATCATTTTTCCACTCTTTTAAAGACAATCTAAAGCAAGGGACGAAGATCTGGCTGATCCTTTTGTCTCTGGGGATCATCCTTGGCATTGACGGTTATGTACTGTACCATATACGGTTTGAAAATATATTCTGGACACTCTGTATGGCAGTTTTCTTTGTCGCGGCAGCCGCCTACGCCATCGTCCTGATGTATATTTTCCCTCTTCTCGCCCGTTTTGACAATACGGTTGGCGCTATGTTCAAAAATGCGCTGTTTATTGGCATCCGTTTTCTGTTCTGTACGGTATTGATGGCAGTCATTTATTTCGTCATGCTGCTTGTTATCATCCGTATCTTTACACCGGCTGTCATCTTCGGGGAAGGACTCTGCGCCCTGCTCTGCTCCTATATGCTGTCCAATATCCTACTGCTTTGTCAGGAGAGGACCGAGAAACATCAAGACACAGCCGCCGAAATACAGTAATTCTGGAACAAAAAAAGAGAGTCATAAAATGACTCCAAAACAAGATTCAACGTCTGAAAAGGATAAGAACATATGAGAAATCAGACACATACCTCCGCCAAAAACAAACACTGGAAACACCTTAACGGAAAACAAAGGCTTCGATATATCTGGGATTATTATAAGCTTTTGATCACAATCTTCCTGATCATCCTGTACATACTCAGCTATACGCTGTACGGCCGCCTTACTAAAAAGGAAGTCTTGCTGTATATCGGCCTTGTAAATATGTCCGTGGGCGAACAGCTCACTGACGGGTTAAGCCACGGTTTCATAGATTTCACAGATACCGACGCCGCCAGATCAGAGCTCAGGCTCTATACCGGGCTGTATCTTACCGACGATCCAGACGATCCCAATTACGAATACGCCTATGCTTCCCGCATAAAAATAATGGCCTCTATTGACGGCGAAAAACTGGACGCTATAATTACTGATCAAAAAACTTTTGACGCTTTTTCACAAGACGGCGATTTCTGCGATATGGAAGAACTGCTGAAAAACCTAAGCCCCCAAACCAGAGAAGCGTTAAAGCCGTATCTTGTAACGGGCAGCCGCCCCACAGGACTGTGCGTTTCGCAAAAAGGGCTGTTTAATAAAGCCGGTTTTTCTGACGATGTTTATTTGGGAGTGTTTAAAAATTCTCCGCGAAAGGACCGGATCGCGGAATATATAAAGTACCTGTATTCCGAGCAGTAGACAAAATAAAGCGCAGCATTATCTGTTATGCAAGCGTTTCATACAGCATCACCATCAGCGGCATCGTCACGATACAGAATATGATCGACATTACATTGATCACGCTTGCGTATTTGGAATCCTGATTATGTATCTGCGCCAGCTGCGTCACCATCGCTGCTGCCGGAGCCGACGCTGCCAGAAAGACTACCAGAAGAATATCCTTCGCTTCCCTGTGAAGCCCCATTCTTGCTATCATGGCAAAGATAACCGCGATCACTGCCGGATAGACAAGCAGCCGGATGAAACACACAAAATAAGGTCTCTTACGGCTGAACACCCACTTAAGATCCATATTTCCGATCACCATCCCGATAACAAACATCCCGGCAGTACCGATCATATTCCCAAATCCTTCCAGACAGGTCCCGATGACCTCTGGTATATGGATTCTTGCCGCAAAGAAGAAAAATCCCGCTATCATGGCAATAATATTAGGATTCACCAAAATCTTTTTATAATCCCAGTCTTCCGTCTGCTGCCCGATCAACCTGCTTCCATGAGTCCAGATCAGCACTGTCTGAACAATATTGTAGGCATTCGTATAAAACACCCATTCCAGCCCCATCACCGCCGCCACCAGAGGAATGATCAGATTTCCCGCATTAGTATAGATAAGCGACGCCCTCTCGATACTGTTCAAATTCAAAGGCCTTCTAAGAAGCGTAGTCCACACGATCAGCAATATGTGTACAAGTACAGCAGCTCCTGCCGCAAGCAGAAGCCCCTGCACTTTATCCTTTGTAAGTTCAATCTGAAAAGAATAGATAACCATACAGGGTGAGCAGATGTATACGACCATGTTGGATATCACCTTGCTGTCTTCACTTTTAAACAATCCTGCCTTAACACTTGCATACCCTGCCGCCACGAATAGAAACAGCGATACGATCTGCTCAGCGAGTAATAAACTTAGTTCCATGTTTCATCCTTTTCATCCTGACTGCCATCCTCTGCCGGCACTGCCGGAAGCACATCTTTCTTTCCGGCAATGGAAAGAGACATAACGGTATTGGCTTTCTCATCTTCCTTGTACTCCATCGTAACTTCCTGTCCGGCTTCGCACCTTACTACATCGATAAAATCAACAACTGATGTATCAAAGATATCGTCAGACCCTTCTACCATGATATAGTAATGAGACGTCCCGTCAATAACCGCCTGCGCAATCTTGGTAATCTTTCCTGTAACTGACTTAATCTCTCTTGTATCCTTCTCAACTTCCTTTACACCGTTGCTGAGAAGCAGCTCAAGGTAATTCTCCTCACACTGGCTCACACTATCGCCGATAGCAACGATCTGATACTTTTGCACGTTCACCATGGCATACTTTTTCACAAGCCCTGCATCATCCTTGAGCGCGACAAAATATGTCGGCTCATCGGAAATATTGAGAAGCAGCGGGAAGGTTGCCACATATTTGAGGTTCTGCACCTGACCCTCCGCCGAGGACATGGCAGAGGCTTCCGTCGCGCCTTCCACTTTATAATATTTCGTCTCCATGGTCCGCTGATTAGACAGCATGAATCCTACGTTGGACTGATCACCATTGACAGATGTCACACCGGTATACATCCATACGTCATCATCCAGCGCAAGATAATTGTAGCCGTCCGTTGTCTCAAGACAATCCTTCTGGCTTAGGACACTGTTGATAAATCCGTGCTTCAGCGTCCCGTAATAATCAAACAGCTCTACAAGCAGATCGGCCGCATACGCCCGGTCGATCCATGACGGCGCATTCTCAATCTTATAGGTCTTCGTCTCGCCGGTGATGGCATTGCAGAGAACCACCTTTCCTACCGTCTCTCCCCCGAATAATCCGATGTTAAATTTTTTCACAGGCGCAACCCAGTAGGGAACTCCGTTATCATCGATCTCAAAACTTAAGCCCCCGTAGATGTAGGTCGGATGCTTAAACCTTAGATGCCGGTATATATTTCGGTTAAAATATTCGCTCGTCGTATACTTCATGCCCTCTTCAAGCTTCACAAGCTCCGTCGTCTGGGTGGCCATATTGATTCTGATATAGGCCGGAATCCCCTTCGACTGATTGGTAAACCATTTGATCAGGCTTGCGTAACGAAGAGGCGATACCCTGACCGGATTATCTTTGTAATTGATCTGGGTATAGATATCGTCCACTTCAAACTGAGACACCATATCCACCATGCTTCCCATCTTGCGGTCACCTAAGATCATCGCCGTATCCCTGTCAAGGAGCGGAATCTTGTCAAAAGAAAGCTCCTCCACATCCTCTGTGAATTCACCTTCCTCTACCTCCATAAGCTGCTGGTATTTTTTTGCATTGATGATCGGAGATGAAAGCAGCGTACCCGCCAGATAAATAATACCAAGCACCAATATGACCGTCACGATCACTCGAATCCCTTTATTTTCCTTTGCCTCACGAAGCGACTGCATCCTCTTCCGGCCCATATACATTACGGCCGCAACGATCAGGATGATAAAAATAAAAAACCATGTTTCTGACGAGTGGATATTGATTGCCGGCAGCGAAATGTAGTAATAGATTCCAACTATGATCACAGCCATAAGAACCGCCAATATCTTAATTTTTGATTTCATAAACTACCTCCGTTTAAAATCTCTTTCTCCAAACCGGAACCGCTATTAGCATCAAGACCGGGAATATCTCAAGTCTTCCCGCCAGCATGTCAAAACAGAATACAAGCTTGGAAAAAATCGAAAATTCTGAAAAATTCCCTGTCGGTCCGACTTTTGCGATTCCCGGCCCGATATTGTTAAGTGTTGTCAGTACCGAACTGAAAGTGGTTGCAAAATCCATATTATCAACGGACACAAGCAGAACAGAGCCAATGAGGATTCCAGCATATGCCATCAGATACACACTTACCTTTTTCACAACCTCTGCGTTCATCTTTTTCCCGTTGACGCGGATGATACTGACAGACTTCGGATGCTTCATCTGCTTAATCTCCCGCTTGATACTTTTCAGCACGATCAGAACCCTTGATACCTTGATACCGCCTCCGGTGGATGAGGCACATGCCCCCACGACCATCAGGATCAGCAGGATACACTGGGAGAACATAGGCCACTGAACAAAATCTGCCGTTGCATAACCCGTTGTTGTGATAACGGAAGCCACCTGAAAAACAGCATACCGAAAAGCCTTAAGAGGATTTCCGAACTGCGCGCTGATATTCCATGTAATCGCCGCTGTCGAAGCAGTAATAATAAAAATATATGCCCGCACTTCTTCATTTTTCCATACCGTCTTGAATTCTCTGAGAAGCAGCATGTAAAACAGCGAAAAATTTATGCCGAACAAAATCATAAATATCGTTATCACACCCTCAATATACGCACTGTCAAAATGCCCCACGCTGGCTCCGTAATTGGAAAACCCTCCCGTTCCCGCTGTTCCAAAAGCATGGAGCAGGCTATCAAACAGATTCATTCCTCCGCAAAGAAGCAGTATCGTCTGTACAAGGGTCATCCCAAGATATATGCCGTATAAAATACGTGCCGTAGACACCATCTTCGGCACAAGCTTCTCCTTCTCCGGTCCCGGAACCTCCGCGGTCATAAGGTACATAGAGCTGTTTTTATCAAGGCTTGTGAGTACCAGTACAAATACCAGCACTCCCATCCCGCCTACCCAATGGGTAAAGCTCCTCCAAAAAAGCATACACTGAGACAAAGCTTCCACATCCGGAAGTATGGAAGAACCTGTCGTCGTAAAACCGGATATGGTTTCAAAAAGTGCATCTACATAATTCGGAATCTCGCCGGATATGGTAAAGGGGAGTGCCCCAAACAAAGACCACAATATCCATGCCGATGCCACGATGATCAGGCCTTCCTTTCCATATATCTTCGTCTTTTCCGGCTTCCTTAGCCCCGCTATGAGAAAAAACAGAAGAAGTATGGCAGAAGGGATTAAAAAAGCGATTCCCTCCCGCTCATCATACAGCGCCCCTACAAATGCCGGAACTAAAAGCAAAAGCGCCTCCACCCCCAGCATCTTTCCTAATATATAACATATCATCCTCGTATTCATAATCTTTTAAGACTCCCTAACCAAGTATGTCTCTGAAACTACTGACAATATGGTCTTTTGTCACTACGATCACACTGTCTCCGGCCTCCAGATGGTCATCTCCATTCGGTATGATAACATCTCTCTTCCGCCCGATACAGGCTATCAGGTTATTCTTTTTAATGGGAAGGTCTTTGAGAGACATCTGCGTATATTCACATTCCTTCTTTATGATAAACTCCAGCGCTTCCACCTTCCCCTGCACCAGATGATACATCGTCTCAACATTGGCGCTGCTGTAAGAATTGTTCCGGGCCCTGACATATCCCATGATTTCATCTGCCGTCGCGCTCTTGGCCGATACAATACTATCAATGCCGAGCCCTTCTATCATCTGCGCCCGCATGTCTTCATTCACCTTTGCGATAATCTTCGGTACGCCGATTGTTTTCGCAAAAAAGGCCATAATGATATTCTCTTCGTCCATCCCCGTAAGTGCTACAAATGCATCCGCATCTCCAATGCCCTCTTCCAGCAAAAGATCATGGTCTGCCGCATTGCCGTGCAGGATGGTAGCCTTAGGCAGAAGTTCGCATAACTCTTCGCATCTCTTCTCATTACGCTCAATGATCTTTACCTGCATACCCACTTTTAAGAGCTGGGCAGCAAGATAAAAGCAGACGTGGCCGCCTCCGCAGATGATCACCTTCTTCACCTTCGCATTCTTGCGTCCAAGGGATTTAAAAAATGTCTTCAAATCCTGATGACCTGCCGCGATATGAATACGGTCCCCTTCTCTCAATACAAAATTTCCGTCCGGTATATACACTTCTTTTCCTCTCTTTACCGCACATACCAGAATCTTGATCTGAAATTTCCTGTAAACCTCCGCAAGAGAAAGATCCGTCAGCGGCTGGTCGCTGCCAAGCGCATACTCCACAAGCTCCACGCGCCCTTTCATAAAAGTCTCTACTTTATTCGCCTCAGGGAATAACAGAATCCTTAAGATCTCATTGGAAGCCGCAAGTTCCGGATTTACTGCCATAGAAAGCTGCAAATCCTCCTTCAGCATCCCAATCTGTCTGTAATATATCGGATTACGCACCCTCGCTATCGTATGCTTAGCTCCGAGTCTTCTTGCTATCAAACAGCTTAGCATATTCATCTCATCCGTCGAAGCACAGGCGATAACCAGATCTGCCCGCGGCACATCCGCCTGCTTCATGATCTCCGCATCCGCACCGTTACCCGTGATGCAGAAAATATCCATCTCATTCAACGCTTCCTTAAGCTTTCCTTCATTTTGGTCAATCAGAGTGATATCATAATTTTCTTCTGACAACTGCACTGCAAGCTTATGACCTACTTTACCGTCACCAATAATTACAATTTTCATCTTCGTTCCTCTTTTTTATATATTTTTAACTAAGCATAGTAGAGTATAGCACCTTTATAAAAATAAGAAAAGCCCTCTCGGGCTTTTCTTATCAGCTTTTTCACTTCATAATCTTTATCTTCCCTATTCCTCAGCCGCTCTCTTAGCGATCTCTGCCTCCTGCACATCTGACGGAGCCTGCTCATAGCGTGCAAATGCATATTCGTAATTCCCACGGCCCCCTGTCATAGAACGAAGTGTCGTACAGTAACCAAACAGTCCTGTCATCGGAATATCAGCCTCTATCACCTGATAACCGCCGCTTACAGGATTCATACCGAGCACTCGTCCGCGGCGCTTATTCAAATCGCCCATAACATCTCCGGTATAATCATCCGGAACAGTTACTTTGATTGAAGCGATCGGCTCTAACAAAACCGGACCTGCCTCCATGAAGCCCTTCTTGAATGCCTGAATCGTAGCTGTCTTGAATGCCATCTCAGAAGAATCTACCGGATGATAGGAACCATCATACAATGTAGCCTTTACGCCCACTACCGGATATCCTGCTAACGGCCCCTTGATAACGGACTCCTGAAGTCCTTTCTCAACTGCCGGGAAATAGTTCTTTGGAACTGCCCCGCCTACAACTGTCTCTTCAAAAATATATGGCGTCTCCAGATCGCCGGAAGATGCGAACTTCATCTTAACATGTCCATACTGACCATGTCCGCCTGACTGCTTCTTGTACTTCGTATCCACGTCAGAATTCTTTCGGATCGTTTCGCGGAACGCAACCTTCGGAGTCTCTAATGTCACTGCACATTTATATCTCTCCGCAAGCTTACTTACTGCAATCTCTAAGTGTTGGTCGCCCATTCCGTATAAAAGCGTCTGGCGGTTCTCACTGTCATTAACGGCCTTAAGAGTAATATCCTCTGCCATCATCTTCTGAAGCGCCTGAGATACCTTATCCTCATCGCCCTTGTTCGTCGTCACATACTTCATGTATGTATACGGCTTGGAATATTCTGTTTTTCCAAAAAGAAGCGGCATCGTCTTAGCAGAAAGCGTATCACCTGTCTTTGTATTGCCAAGCTTTGCGATCGCTCCGATATCTCCTGCAAATAATTCACTTACCTCTACCGGCTTATTTCCAATCATCGTATAAATCTTACCAAGCTTCTCATCAGACTCAGAAGATGTATTGTAAAGAACATCCTCTCCTTTCAACACGCCGGAGCATACCTTAACAAAAGAATATTTACCGATGAACGGATCAACCATTGTCTTGAACACATAAGCAGATTTTGCTTTTGCAAAGTCATAATTCGCCTCGTAAATCTCATTCGTCTTCAAGTTGACGCCCGCGCACTCTCTCCAGTCAGGGCTCGGGAAAAACCTTACGATATCCGACAGAAGATTTGCAACGCCCTGCGCCTGAATGTTAGAACCCATAGCCACAGGAACAATGCTTCCATCCATAACCTCTGTACGCATCGCCGCACGGATCTCCTCTACAGAGAACTCCTCTCCTGCAAAATAACGCTCCATGAATTCCTCACTGGTCTCCGCAACTGCCTCGAGAAGCTTTTCACGGTAACTCTCTACATATTCCATACAGTAATCAGGAATCTCGCACTCTTCTCTCTTACCGATACCTGTATAACGTCTTCCTGCGTTCTTGATTATATTCACATAACCTGTCAGCTTCTCATCCTCACGGATCGGCGAGAAATGAGGAGCAATTACTTTTCCGTACTTTTCTGTCAGATCTTCTACTACCTGACGGAAGCTGGCATCATCCACGTCCATCTCTGTTACATATATCATACGCGGCAGGCTGTACTTATCACACAATTCCCACGCTTTCTCCGTTCCAACCTCTACTCCTGCCTTGCCTGATACGACGATAACCGCTGCATCCGCTGCGCTGACCGCCTCTTCCACTTCTCCGACAAAATCGAAATATCCCGGAGCATCCAGCACATTGATCTTAGCCTTCTCCCATTCGATCGGGATCAATGCTGTGCTGATGGAAAACTCACGTTTTTGTTCTTCTTTATCAAAATCGCTGATGGTATTGCCATCCGTGACCTTGCCCATCCGGTTCACTGCGCCGGATACATAGGCCATAGCTTCCGCAAGGCTCGTCTTACCGCATCCGCCATGCCCTAAAAGAACTACATTTCTGATTTCGTCCGTTCTATAAACTTTCATACTTTAGCTGCCTCCTTGTTTTTAAAAATCTCATATACACATTGTACTAAAATTTCTCTCATATTACAACTTATTTATTCAGATTATCCATTATAGCCATTTACTCTGTTACAGTTCACTCGTCAGCCAATATGGAGATAATCACATGCTTGCATGATGATTTCTCCATTTTTTTACCCTTGTACGTAATCCGTAACACGGCATCTGCTTCAATGCTTTAAAGCATCATAGGATTGACAAATTCTTTAATTAAATATAGAATAAGAAACATAAAATACGGAGCAATCCGCAGAATCATAACAACTTCAGGAGGGACACTATGAAGCACAAGGTTGGTTTTGTTGGTCTGGGTTTGATCGGCGGTTCCATTGCAAAGGCCATCCGCCAGTATTACCCTGATTATGAAATTATAGCTTTTGACAAGAATAGAGAAGCGTTGGCGCTTGCAACACAGGAATCCATCATACATGTGGCGGCCACCAACATCGACGATAATTTCCGTCACTGCAGTTATATTTTCCTCTGCGCGCCTGTTGTATACAATACTGCTTATTTAAAGCAGATAAAGAACTTTCTTCAGGAAGACTGCATTCTGACAGACGTCGGCAGTGTAAAGACGAACATACATAAGGAAGTGGAATCTCTCGGAATCGGGAAATATTTTATCGGCGGGCATCCTATGGCCGGTTCTGAAAAGACTGGATTTGGCAATTCAAAAGCGATGCTGATCGAAAACGCATATTATATACTTACCCCGGCTAAGGAAGCACCCAAGGAAAAAGTTGACCGCTACGAGGAATTTGTAAAAAATTTACGTGCGATTCCACTCATCCTTGATTACGCCCAGCACGACTACGTAACCGGAGCCATCAGCCATCTCCCTCACATCATCGCATCCAGTCTGGTGAACTTCATAAAAGATAACGACACCAGCACAGAACTGATGAAGAATCTTGCGGCAGGCGGCTTTAAGGACATTACCCGTATCGCCTCCTCCTCGCCCACCATGTGGCAGCACATCTGTCTTACGAATAAGGAAAATATCTCGGAAATTCTCGGAGGATACATTGAATCTCTGAAGAATTTCAAACAACTGATTGATACTTCCAATGAGCAGGCGCTTTATTGGAATTTTGATTCCTCTAAGAATTACCGCAATGCGATTCCTGCCTCCTCGGCAGGTCCAATCAAAAAAGCTTATGCGGTATACTGCGATATCATTGACGAAGCCGGCGGGATTGCCGCTATTGCGACAATCCTCGCCTCCAATGGTCTGAACATTAAGAATATTGGTATTGTAAATAACAGAGAATTTGAAGAAGGGGTTCTGCGTATTGAATTCTACGATGAGGCATCTTCAAAAAGAGCCACAACGTTGCTGCAGAAATTCAGGTACATTGTATATGAGCGTTAGATCTATCCGCCCGTCAAAAAAATTAAAAGGTGAAATCAATATTCCAGGAGACAAATCCATCTCTCACCGTTCCATCATGCTCGGCTCTATCGCACAGGGAACGACTGAGATCACACATTTTCTTAAGGGGGCTGACTGCCTGTCCACCATCAGCTGTTTTCGGAAAATGGGTATAGAAATCGAAGAAAAACCAGACTGTATCCTAGTACACGGCAAAGGACTTCGGGGACTTATGCCGCCAAGTGAAATATTAGATGTAGGTAACAGCGGTACAACCATAAGACTATTGTCCGGAATCCTTGCAGGACAAGGCTTTTCCTCTGCTCTGTCCGGAGACAAGTCCTTAAACTCAAGGCCCATGGCAAGAATCATGACTCCACTAAATAACATGGGCGCAGATATTACAAGCCTGAATCACAATAACTGTGCGCCTCTCTGTATCAATCCCGGCACACTGCGAGGCATCCATTATCAGTCGCCGGTAGCGTCCGCACAGGTCAAATCCGCGGTTCTTCTCGCCGGTCTCTATGCCGGCAGCGAAACCTCTGTCACGGAACCTGCCCTGTCGCGGAATCATACAGAGCTTATGCTGCAGAATTTCGGCGCATATGTAGTCTCAACCATGCACAGTGACAAAAGCGCCACCGCACAGATTGCACCCTGCAGCGAACTTTACGGACAACAGATATTTGTTCCCGGAGATATCTCCTCCGCGGCATACTTTATCGCCGCAGGACTTTTAGTCCCCCATTCTGAAATCCTTGTAAAAAACGTAGGCACTAACTTTACCCGCGCCGGTTTCCTTAAGGTATGCGAAGCGATGGGCGCTTCGCTGACACTTCTGAATCAATCTTTCGAGGGAGGAGAAGGGCGCGCAGATATCCTCGTTAAAGCCGGTTCTCTGAGAGGAACTACAATCGAAGGCGACATCATCCCCTCACTGATCGATGAAATTCCAGTGATCGCTGTTATGGCTGCCTGTGCGGAAGGTACGACAGTCATCAGGGATTCGGCCGAGCTAAAGGTAAAAGAAACGAACCGGATAGACACTGTCACAGAAAATTTAAGAGCGATGGGTGCTTTGGTCACTCCTACAGAAGACGGAATGATCATCGAAGGGGGCGCGAAGCTTAGAGGCGCACGCATCAAGAGTTATCTGGACCATCGGATCGCTATGTCATTCGCGGTCGCAGGACTTGCGGCTTCCGGCGAGACCGTGATTGAAGACAGCCAGTGTGTGGATGTGTCTTATCCCGATTTTTTTACTTCACTGGAAAGTCTGTATCAATATTAGAACAAATGTACAACTGCAAAACAGCAACGCCCAAATAATCGTACTCAGCGGTTTTGCAGTTATTCTACTGCTAATTTTAGTGTCAATTGTACTAAATACTAAAGAAAAGAAATAACTTTCTCTACATCCTCTCTCTTCGTTGCCCAGCTTGTGGCAAACCGTACAATCGTGTGATTTTCATCATATTTTTCCCAGAAACTGAAAGCGACTTTACTTCGCAGACGCTCCATCACTTCATTTTCCATAATAATAAACTGCTGATTCGTAGGTGAATCAATGAAAAACTTATATCCCTTTTTTCGGAATCCTTCCTTTAAAAGCTCTGCCATATCAATCGCATTTTTACTGATTTCATAATACAGGTTATTCGTAAAAAGCGTATCAAACTGAAGTCCCAGAAGCCATCCCTTTGCAAGAAGTGCGCCCTGCTGCTTTACCATCGTCATAAAAAACTTCGGCATATTTTTCTTTGTAAAAACAACTGCCTCGCCGAACAACGCGCCCACTTTCGTCCCGCCGATGTAAAATGCATCACAGTATCGTGCAATATCAGGCAATGACACATCTGTATCCGCACTCATCAGCCCATAACCGAGCCGCGCTCCGTCCATATAAAGCGGAATATCATATTTCCTGCATACCTGTGAAATTTCCTTTAATTCTTTCAGACTATATAATGTTCCATATTCTGTCGGATGAGAGATATACACCATCCCGGGAAATACCATATGCTCATGGTTCCCGTCCTCCCAAAAGGTCTTAAGAAATCCGGAAAGCTCTCTTACGTCAATCTTTCCGTCATGACCGGGAATCTCCTGCACCTTGTGGCCGGTGTACTCAATAGCGCCTGCCTCATGTAAGCTTACATGCCCTGTCTGCGCAGCCACTACTCCTTCATACCGTTCAAGCATGGTTGAGATTACAATCGAATTCGTCTGCGTTCCGCCTACCAAAAAATAAACCTGCGCCTCTTCACACCCACATGCCTTACGGATTTTCTCCTTCGCGCTTTCACAGATCTTATCTGTTCCGTAACCCTTCTGTTGTACCATATTTATCTCTTGCATACGGTTTAAAATCTTCTCATGCGCTCCTATCGTATAATCACTTTCAAATGACAACATATCTGCTATTCTCCTCTGTCCATATCTTCCGTTTTCTATCCGATCAATCCATCGTCCATATACCCTGCCAGTTCCTTTGCATAATAGGTCAGATAACTCTGTATCCCGGCGCGGAATGCCGCAACCGCCGTCTCGCATACGATACTTTTCTCATCGATCCACCCCTTTGCCGCCGCTGCCTTGATCATAGCATATTCGCCGCTGACACTGTAACCAGCCACCGGAAGATGCGTAACCTCCTTTACCTTCACGATCATATCAAGGTAAGCCAATGCCGGCTTCACCATAATGATATCCGCACCCTCCTCCTCATCGAGCAGCACTTCCCTGATGCCTTCCCTGCTGTTATGATAATCCATCTGGTAGCTTCGACGGTTGCCGAACGCCGGAGCAGAATCCGCCGCATCCCGGAAAGGCGCATAAAAGCCCGAGGCATATTTTACAGCATAGGACATGATCGGTGTATTTGTAAACTGATTTTCATCTAAAATCCGCCGAATTGCCGCCACTCTTCCATCCATCATGTCAGAAGGCGCTACCATATCCGCCCCTGCCCGAACATGAGAGAGGGCTGTTTTTGCCAATACCTCAAGGGTTGAATCATTGTCAACCTCCCGGCCGCAGAGCATGCCGCAGTGACCGTGTGAAGTATATTCGCACAGACACACATCCGTAATATAATAAAGTTTTGGAAAACTCTTTTTTGCCTCGCGAAGCGCCCGCTGAATAATTCCATCCTCAGCATATGCCTGACTTGCCTTCTCATCCTTATGCTCCGGAATTCCAAAAAGCATAACCGAACTTACGCCTGACTCGGCTATATCTTCCAGCGCAAAAGAAAGCCTGTCTACACTGTAGCGGTACTGCCCTTCCATCGACGGTATTTCTTCGCATATGCCTGTTCCGTCCTTTACAAAGATGGGATAGATCAACGCTGACTTATCTACTCTGGTTTCCCGTACCATCTTTCTTATGTTTTCATCACTCCGTAATCTTCTAGGTCTTTTTATCATAAATTCCGAATCCTTTCTATACCCCTATTTGCATTGTGATTTCATCTCCAAAATCAGTTCCGTCAAATCTTCCAACGTTGCCTTTTTTGCGGCCATGCACTTCATATTATATTTAGCCGCCGTCTCAGCAGTCTGCCTGCCAATGCAGGCTGCTTTAAGTTTTGAATAATCCATTCCTTCTGTAACTGCGGCAAAGCCTTCTACTGTAGAGCTGCTGGTAAACACAACAAGGTCTATCCTTCCTTTTTCAAACTCCTCTTTTATAGAAACTGCTCCTCCTGCATGGTAAACGGTCCTGTATACTGCCACATCCTCCACAAAAGCGCCCGCCTGTTCTAAAATCGGAACTAACTGCTCATTTCCTTTTTCTGCACGCGGAATCAAAATACGTTTTCCCCTGATTTTCTGACACGCAAGGGCGCGCCCAAGTGACTCCCCGTCAAAAATATCCGGAATCAGATCTGCGTAGATTCCTCTCTTGCCAAGCGCTGCTCTCGTTCCCTCTCCGATAACCGCAAACTTCGCTCCTGAAAGCTTTCGGATATCAAGCATTTTCCGCTCTGTCTGCTCAAAAAAAATCTGAACACCGATCTGACTTGTGAATACGATCCAGTCATATCTGTCTATGTGCACAAAACACTGTGACAACCGCCTGTTTTCCATAACTGCCGCCGTGTCAATGGCAGGAAGCTCCAGCACTTCTGCACCCTTCATTCTAAGCTTCTCCGCCAGATATGACATCAGCTTTCTTGGACGTGTCAGAATGATCCTCATTCCAAAAAGCGGCAGTTCTTCCCGCCACGAAAGAATATCCGCCAGTCTGCACACCTGTCCTACTACAATAATTGCCGGAGGACGGATCTTGTCCTCCCTGACCTTATCCTCAAGATTACCCAGCGTTGCAGATACTCTCTTCTGCCCTGCGGTCGTTCCCTCCTGAAGAACGGCCGCAGGCATATCCGGACTCATCCCAGCCTCTAGAAGCTTTCTTCTGATATCTGAAAGCGCCGTAACCCCCATGAGAAACACTAAAGTTCCCCCGGCGCGCACCAGCGCTTCATAATCCATATCCTCATTTTGTCCTTGCTTTTTATGTCCGGTAATGATATGTACCGAAGAAGCAAAATCTCTGTGAGTGACCGGGATGCCGCTATAAGCCGGTACTGCAAGTGAAGATGTGACTCCCGGAACTACTTCATATGGAATTCCATACATTTTTAATTCCGCCAGTTCTTCTCCTCCCCGTCCAAAAAGAAACGGATCGCCTCCTTTCAGCCTCACGACTTTCAATCCCTTCTGCGCTTCCTCGACAAGAATCCGGTTGATCTGTTCCTGCGGAATCGGATGATGTCCCGCCAGCTTCCCGACATTAATTAATTTCTTACTATCATCCAATGAAGAAAGAATTTCGTTTCCAACAAGGTGGTCATATATGATAACATCCGCTTTTTCTAAAAGAGACTTTCCCTTTATCGTCATAAGACCAATATCACCCGGTCCGGCTCCCACAAGCCACACTTTTCCTGTCATCTAAAAACCTCCCGCTTTCTGAAGCTTCCGAAGTTCTCTCCTCTTTTCTGCCTTTACCCATTCCTGACGCTCCTCTTCTGTCTCCAAAAAGAGTCTTGGGACTTTCACAGGCTTATCATCATGCCCCAGAGCCACTTCCGTAAGATAGGCCCGGTTGATCAGCGTGCGTTCCCCGTTCTCATCCTCTACATACGTATCCACCTTTACCTCCATGGAAGTATTCCCCACATGCGTAACCCTTCCTTTGATCACAATATCATCCTTCGGATACGCGCCTTTGATAAAATGCAGATGATCCACCGACACTGTCGTGACATTCTTCCGACAATGTCTTTTTGCCGCCAGTGCAGCCACCTCGTCGATCCACTGCATTAGAATTCCTCCGAACAACCTTCCGGAATTATTCAAATGGTTCGGGCGCACGATATGCACTGTCTCTACTGCCGAATCTGATACTTTTCTGCTCTCTGTCTCCATACAAAACCTCCTGGCTGCCCTGTAATCTTAATCTCTAGCGAAGCACCAAGCTCTCTCCTGCAGAGCAGATTCTTTCTATCTTCCCCTCTGCCACCAGATAAGCTTCTCCATGAACTGTAACATCTCCGCCCCTTTGTAAAATATAGCTTCCGTCGGGCAGAGCGTAAAACTTTCGTCCCATACTGTCAGGATAAGTAATGTCTTCCATCAGACGCTTTCCGTCCAGCATGTCATCCTTCACGGCCTGATAATGAGGCAGCACATTATACCGGGTCAGTCCCAGTCCTTCAAGAAATCTCTTATATACCTTGCTGACGCTTTCCCCCGGTATCTCAGGCTGTGCGTATACGGTTTCGGCACAGTTCATCGTACCTGCGCTGATTCCCATTACAATACCGTCAAATTCTTTCATTGCCGGGATAAGTCCGATTTTGTGAAAAAATGTATTCTGTGTCGGCACATGCCCGCCTCCGAGAATGATCAGATCGTAAGAATGAAGATTATCAACCATTTCCTTCGCATTGCGGCTGTCACACAGATCAAACACAGAAACCGGCAGCCCGCTCTCTTTTACCGCTTTTTCAAAAAAGAACCTCGCCTCATTGTTCTCCATATAGGCATCCGGATTGGCGCTGATGATCAGACACCGTGCCTCATTCTTCCAATCCGCCATAAGGTTTCTCACCAGATCATTTTCAGGATTAAAACCTCTGTAGGACGGCGCTCCTGCCCTGTAAGAACCCACAGGACTGCTTGTCAAATATAAAATCATATGTCTCCTCCAGTGTGTGCTTTTACCGCTTCCATCTACTTATGCTTATTCCGAACTGACGCCACATAGATCACTTTGACCGCTGCAAAGAGCACACCCGCCACCGGCCATACGATCCAGCTTATCTCCCATGCGTTCGTATAGAAGCTGTATCCCAGATATATTGCCGTGGCAACAAGCCAGTATGCCTTGCTGACCGGCTCAAACGCCGCTTCATTTTTCTTATTATCTATCGTATAATCGCCTTCCTGCAAGAGCTTCTGCATACTTTCCCAGCGGACTCCCGCAACTACAAAAAAGTAAACGCCGATTGCCACGATAAAAAGAAGTACGCAGACCGCCATTGCCATCATAAAATCCTCTTCGGTGAACATCAGCATAGTAAAAAGCGGAGTAGCCGCCAAGATGCAGCAGCAGGTTCCGATAATATGGTAACGGGTGTACGTTCCCTGATATTCGCTCTTCTGATCCTTCACCATCCCAGTCACACCGTAATCCGTCTCAATTCTGTCTTTATCCAGATAATCATACTGCCCCATTCTGATTCCGCTGGAGATGAAAACGGCAACTGCTATCGCTATCGCCAAAAGTAATATGAGAAGTCCGGCTCCCGCCGCCATATTTTCCGAAATTGAAATCCTTCCTGTCTCCTGTGCGGCGCCTAAAAATATCAGGCAGACCGGCGATACAATACACAAAGATACTGCAAATGCAATCTTTCCTGCCAGCTTCTCCTTAATATCCAGAAAAGCCCTCGCCTCCTCCATCGAAACTCTGCGCGCCGGGACACTTTCCTCAAAACCACCTGTCTCCAAGCTTTCTGTATTCTGCGTTCCATCCGGCTCTTCCAGTTCATCCTTCAAAAGATAATCTGTACTGACCTCAAAGATACGGCTCATCAGAAGAATCTTATTCAAATCCGGTACGGACTGGGCTCCTTCCCATTTGGATACGGATTGTCTTGTAACATTTAATTTTTCTGCCAGTTCCTCCTGAGACCATCCGTTCTTTTTTCTAAGTGTAATGATTTTGTCTGCTAAGATCATATGTAGTTCCTCCTTTTTCTTATCTGTCCTGCTTTGATATATCCTTTACATTTTGTAAATTCAGAATACACATTTTCGCAGTTACACACTAGAAATCATACCCGTCAATTTGTCAACTGGCAGTTGCATTTGCCTTTATTCGGGCTTTACTTTATCTTCAGCGTCTTCAGATAAGCCTTTTTCTCGTCCGTTACCCGGCAGCTTTCTACCGCCTTTTGAATTGCCTTGTTATGTGTCCATTTATCAAGGCGCCCATTCTCGATGAACGGCAGCACCGCCTCATACTGCTTAGCAAGCGCTGTCGCGAAATACCATGCGATCATCATGTTCACATAGTACTCATTTGAACGGATTCCCGATACCATCTCCGGATATTCCAGTTCAAAGGCCTCATCCAGATAAAGACTCATAAGCATCCCAACCCCAAAACGTATCATATATGTATGCTCCGAAACCGTCCATACCCGGATCTTTACAAGCAGCTCCTGCAAATGCTTTTTAAAGATCTTCGGCGACAGCAGATCGCAGGTCGCCCAGTTGTCAACATAAGGAAGAAATCTTTCCAATTCCTCTATGCAGCGGTCAAAATCTTTCATCCCCGCAATCAGAAAGCCATGAAGGTTATCTTCTTCGTAATATTCATGGGGCAATTGTTTTAAAAATTCTTCCGCTTCCTTTGTCTTCCCGAACTCCTTTGCAAATTTACGAAGCGCAGGCGTACGTACTCCGATCACACGCTCTTTGTAGACGGTAGGCATCAGCTTGGCGTGGAAATCCCTGTAGTTTAGATCCTGTAGTTCAAACAATTTCCCCTGAACATACCGTATTACATCCTTCTTCTCCATATTCTTCACTTCCTTTCCATTATCTGTTTATCATCCGTTTTTTATTCTTTATGCAGCACAAAAAAGTTTCCTTACTATATTTATCCGTCATATTCTTCCGCTAACTCCTGCGCCAGCGCAGCTCCGATCCGTTCTGCTTCATGTACAGCCCCCTTCTTACTGCCTACCGCAAAAAAATAATCTCTCTCCCTATAATAAAGCCCCCGCAGGCTCAATGAATCTCCAGCCACCTCTGCATAAGCGGCAACCGGCGAAGAGCATCCTCCGTCAAGACATCGCACGAATGCCCGCTCCGCCCTCGCAATCATTGCCGTCTCATACGTACCAAATCCCTGAAGGAAACTATAATCTTTCCCCGCTTTTCCCTGAACCGCCAATATCCCCTGCCCTGCTGCCGGAAGTATCTCTTCCGGTGAAAAGTAACGGTAAACTCTGTATTCAAGTCCAAGACGTCTCAGGCCTGCCGCCGCCAGAATCAGAGCATCATATTCACCCCTGTCAAGCTTCTCAAGACGAGTGAGCACATTCCCCCGTATCGTACGAAACTCTGCCTCCGGGAATATCTTCTCTGCCTGAATCCTTCTGCGGAAGGAAGAACAGCCGATAACGCCCGTCCCGTCCCATTCTTTTATCCCCTCCTTCAGTACAAGCACATCTCTTGCGTCTTCACGCTTCGAGAAACTAATGATAGGAATCTCTTTGGATTCCTCCATCGGCATATCTTTAAGACTGTGCACTGCCAGATCAATCTCACCCGTAAGGAGCGCTCTGTCAATCTCCTTTACAAATAACCCTTTGCCGCCGATCTTATCTAAGGTTACATCAAGTCTTTTATCTCCTGTAGTCTCTATCGTCACAATCTCTGGTCTCAACTTTGGACATCGCCGCCTGATATAAGAAACCAGTTCTTCCGTCTGAATCACAGCCAGCCTGCTTTTACGGCTGCCAATCTGTATACATCTGTCCATCCTGTTCCCTCTGCCTATATATCATCCGTATTTTTTAATGGAGAATGTGCATGACACATCTCCTCTCCCAGTACGGCTTCAACTTGTTCCCGTACTTTTCTGGCCTGCGCATGGCTCAGCCCGCCGGAGGTAATCCCTACTGTCACATTGTCCTTCACCACAACTGCGGGAAAGTAAAAATCACACAGCTCCTTCTTATGGGAGACATTCACCGGTATTCCCCGTTCCCTGCACAGACGCATGATCCGCTCATTGCACTCGGCATCATTTGTCGCGGCCAGCACCATATCCGCATTATTTAAAAGCATTTCTGTATCTGACAGACTTTTCTGTTCATCTGCCTGCCTTTCTCTTGCAGCCTTATGGAATGCCTTCCTGATCCAGCTCACCTTTCCTTCCTTTACTCTTTTACGAATTCCATCGGTCACTTCCGGTGCAACAACCGTAATATCAGCAGTGAACTTAAGGAGCGTGTCGATTCTTCTCTCTGCGATCCTCCCGCCGCCTGCCACGATAATTCTTTTCTCTGATATATCTATGAACACCGGAAAATATGGTTTTCTCCTCTCCATCACATCTCTCCCTTTCTGTCACCCTAACAGTTTAACACATCCTGCAAAATTTACAAGTTACCCGTTTCTTTATGCACTTTTATTTAAAATAAATTGACACATATTATTCTCTGCTGTATGATAAATGCAGATTGAATGCAGTGAGGTGCCTGCTTTTATGTTTCTGGATGATCTGTTTTACCGGACATTAGAAAGCGGGATAATAGACAAACCGGGTGAGATTCCCGTACGGTCGCGCCGCTGTAATGGAAGAGAGGCTTACGCTGTGATAAAGACAGCGTAGGCAGGCGATGTCCCATCATGTCACTGGGCAACCGGGAAGGCGGGGCATTGCGATGACGCCTGAGTCAGAAGACCTGCCCCTGCATACAGTTTACACGTGGTTACGCAGTATAATCAGGTGTTTTTTTCATACTTTCAATCAAAGGAGGAGTTTAGCATGACCCAGAAACAAAAGAAACAAATCGCTGCCATCACTGTATTTTCCATTGCATTCGGAATCTGCCCGGCAGCCAACGCGATGCATATTATGGAAGGCTATCTTCCTGTTACCTACTGTGTCGCATGGGGCATTTTATGTCTCCCGTTCCTTGTAACCGGATTTATGAAACTTAAGAAGACATTGGATGAAAACAGACGTGCTCTGACACTTCTCGCCATGTCAGGCGCATTTATCTTTGTCATCTCATCCTTAAAAATCCCTTCCGTAACCGGAAGCTGCTCCCATATGACAGGAACCGGCCTCGGCGCTATCCTTTTCGGACCTTGCTCCGTCAGTATCTTAGGCATTATCGTACTCATCTTTCAAGCCATCTTACTTGCCCACGGCGGACTGACTTCACTGGGAGCCAATACATTTTCCATGGCAATCGCAGGACCATTCGTCTCCTACGGAGTCTATGCACTGTGTAAAAAATGCAATCTGAACCGAATGCTAACCGTATTTCTTGCAGCATCCATCGGAGATCTGGTTACCTACTGTGTGACAAGCGTCCAGCTTGCTCTTGCATATCCATCAGAGGCGGGCGGTGTTCTTGTCTCTGTTGTTAAGTTTCTCGGTGTTTTTGCCCCGACGCAGCTTCCGCTTGCAGTTGTGGAGGGACTTCTGACAACGGCAATCGTAATCTGCCTTGAGTCCTTCGCAAAACCGGAACTTAAGTCTATAGGTTACAGGAAGGAGGTATAAAGATCATGGAAAAAAATCAGAAAAAACTGTTTGCCGTATTGATCATTGCTGCTATTTTAATTGCTGCACTCCCTTTTCTTGCCCTGAAGGGCGCCGAATTCGGCGGCTCGGATGATGCTGGAAGTGTCATGGTAGAAAAAATACACGGAGAATACGAACCTTGGTTCAGCCCAGTTCTTGAGTCTGTGATTGGCGGAGAGATCCCCGGAGAAATCGAAAGCCTTCTTTTCTGTGTCCAGACCGGCATAGGTGTCGGTATCATCGCATTCTTCATGGGACGTCTGTATGAGCGCAAGAAGCTGGGCAAGGATAATGAAGAGCTATGATAATAATCGATAAACTGTGCTACTATTCCAAACTGCGTTATGTAAACGCAACAGAAAAGTTCCTATTTTCCGTGCTGACACTGACTGCATGTATCTTAAGCTGTTCGATTGGCATTGCGGTTTTGGTATTAACGGTTACAGGGATCCTCACCGTATATAAGGGCAAAATCCCTCTTTCCCGTTACATAAAGCTTATGGCTGTGCCCATCGTCTTTCTGTTTCTTAGCACATTCGCTATTTTTGTAAATGTGTCAAAAACACCGCTTGATGCATTCGCATTTTCCACAGGCAGCTATTATATTACAGGGAGTGTTCAAGGACTTTTTCGGGGCATACAGCTTATCTGCACTGCCCTTGCCAGCGTGTCATGCCTGTATTTTCTGTCGTTAAATACTCCTATGACGGATATTTTAAATGTTCTCAGGAAGTTACATGTTCCGGCGCTGATACTGGAACTTATGCTGCTCATATACCGATATATCTTTGTAATCATGCATCTGGCATCTGATATTACGGTCTCCCAGAATTCAAGACTTGGCAACATATGTCCTTCTACCGCAAGGAAATCCTTTGCCGCTATGGCAAGCAGTGTATTCATCTTGTCGATTCGCCGTTCCCGGGAACTTTACGATGCACTTGAGGCACGCTGCTATAACGGAACTCTTCGGGTAGTTTCCGAAGACTATCCTGCAAAAATTTCCGAGATTCTTTCCATCGCAGCATTTGAAACACTGCTCTATCTCGCAGTCATTGTCATCCGTCTGTCAGGAGGCACATTATGAATCAGAAAAAAACGATAAAAGAAAATCCAGAGATCCTCCTGAGGGCAGAAAATCTCCATTTCACTTACGAAGGCGAAGATTCACCTGCCCTAAACGGGCTGTCACTTACGATAAAGCGCGGGAAAAAAATTGCATGCATGGGTTCTAACGGTTCAGGAAAGTCTACATTTTTCCTGTGCTGCAACGGCATACACAGGCCCGATTCCGGTACTTTGTACTATAACGGCAAACCTTTCGGATACACAAAAAAAGAACTGCTGTCTCTCCGGCAGAAGGTAGGCATCGTATTTCAGGATCCCGACCGGCAGTTATTTGCCGCAAGCGTCAAACAGGAGATTTCTTTCGGTCCTTTAAATCTTGGTTACTCCGAAGAAGAAACACGCCGAAAGGTAACGGCAGTTCTGAAGGAACTTGACATAACATCCTGTTCCCGCAAACCTACCCACGCGTTAAGCGGCGGGCAGAAAAAGCTGGTATCTATCGCTGATATCCTGATCATGGAGCCGGAGCTTCTCATCTTAGATGAACCCGCCGCTGCCCTTGATCCCTTCTACACAGAAACTGTATATAAATTAATTGAACGTATTACAGAACAGGGGATCACTGTGATGATGGCGACTCACGATGTCAATCATGCTTACCTTTGGGCAGATGAGATCTTTTTGTTCCATGAAGGCCGACAATTAAAGCAAGGAACTCCTGACGAACTGTTCTCTGATGAACTGCTGCTGAAAAAAACGCATCTGGCACAGCCGATGCTGCTGACTATATTTCATCATCTGCAGTCAGAAGGAATGATCAGCAAGAAACTCCATGCGCCGAAAAATATAGAAGAATTAAAAAGTTACCTGTCACAGCATAAGGATTCGTGATGATAAAGAACGATCCCACAAAACAGGAGGTTTTGATCATGAATAAAAAAAATGGAATTCTGGTGGTAAGCTTTGGCACCAGCTATGAAGATACACGAAAAAAAACAATTGGCGCCATTGAGGCCGCCATCCAAAAGGCTTATCCTCATATTCCGGTCTACTCCGCGTGGACCAGCCGGATAATCAGAACAAAACTTTTCAAAAACACGGGAGAAAAGATATACAGCGTAGAGGAAGCGCTGGCGCAGATGGAAAAAGACGGAGTTTCTAACGTTTTCGTCCAAACCACTCATGTAATCAACGGGATTGAATACGAATCTATGAAAAAAGACGCTGCTGTCTGGGAATGTCATTTTGACTCGATTGCTTTCGGGAAACCCTTGCTTTCCTCCACAGAAGACATGAAGGAACTCATCTGCATGATTGCAGATGAGTTCTCAGAAATCATAAATTCCGACAAAGCATCCGAGACTGCTCTCGTTCTTATGGGGCACGGCACAGAACACCACTCCAATACCGGCTATGCAGCGCTGGATTATATGTTTAAGGAAATGGGATATCCGAATATCCATGTAGGAACCGTAGAATCCTACCCCTCCCTTACGCAGATCATCCCTTTGCTCAAAAATGCACCTGTAAAAACCGTACATCTGGCTCCGCTTATGATTGTTGCCGGCGACCATGCCTCCAACGACATGGCCGGAAGTTCTAAAAACTCCTGGGTCTCACAGCTTACATATGCCGGATATGATGTCACCTGTCATCTGAAAGGACTTGGGCAATACTCTGACGTCCGCCGGCTATTCTTAAAGCATCTGAAAGAAATCCTATCCTGACAGCTAAAGTCTGCTCATAACATAGAGATCATGATTCATTAACAATCACAATCTGACAGGCCTTCATCGCTTCAAGTGCCTGTCTGTGACTTGCCGGTGTCACCCCCGCGCAGCACGCTGCATCAACGATCACCGGCACTTCCGGCAGGCTTGCCTTCACGATCATCGCGTTGGATATCACACAAATATCGGTACATAGCCCGATAAGGGTAATGCTTTCTATAGTTTCCTCCTGTTCATGATACTCCTTTAAAATCCTGCCAAGTTCCATACTCCCGAACGCTGCCTTATCAATCGGTTTTTCTTTGATCAATTCCTTAAGTTCAGGACAGAGTTCCCACCCTTTTGTCCCCCTGATACAATGTCTGACAGGGAGATTTCTCCCCTCCTGCGTTTCCAGATAATCCTCTTCATGCGTATCCCTTGTAGCAAGAATCCTGCCGTCAAACTCCCTAATCTTCTCCGCCACGTTGGGAACGATCTCTGCCGCTTCTTTGGTCCCTAATGCACCGTCAATAAAGTCCTTCTGCATGTCAATCACTACTAATACTTTCATCTGTTCTCCTCCTGATTTTTAAGCACCGTCGGTATCCCGTCAATCTCAGCAAATCTGCACCTTTCTTTTTCACTGAGGACTGCCTGTCCATTGGTTTTCTCTGTAATCTCTTCCATGATCTGAACCTTGGACTTATCTGACAGCAACACTTCCAGACGGACTGTATCTGTATATTCCGAATGCAGGATGGGGATTCCTCTCTGCCCAAGAATATACTGTATCTTCCCAAGCCCCGTATAATCTGCGGCGATTTCCAGTTTAATACCCTGTATTCTGGTTATAATTACAGATGAGGCAAGCCCCGCTTTCACTGCCCGGGAATACGCTCGTACCAAACCGCCTGTCCCAAGAAGTATGCCGCCGAAATACCGCGTCACAACAACTACTGCATTATGTATCTCTTCGCCCAAAAGCACATCCAGCATTGGCTTACCGGCTGTTCCCTGAGGCTCGCCGTCGTCACTGCAGCGGGCAAGCTCGTTTCTGTCTCCGATTACATAGGCAAAGCAATTATGCCTTGCATCCCAATATTTTTTGCGCATGGCTTCTATAATAGCAAGCGCTTGCTCTTCTGTTTCCGCAGGAGCCACTGTAGTGATGAAGCGAGATTTTTTTTCCACGACTTCATCCTCGCCGCCCTGATATACTATTTTATATTCTCCTGTCATATTACACCCTCCTACATATTCTAGTATATTAAATTTCTTAAGATTTTCCTACTAAAATGTGAAGTTTTCATTTTTTTCTTTATTTCAACAGGTTTATTTGCTATAATGTCTGCGTATAAAGGAGGCAAGCACTTATGAATTATAGTAAGAAAAAAGCTGCTCAAAAACAGAAAAAGATAACATCCAAGTCTACCATGCAAGGCAAGCGTGTCGGAATCAGACTGATAAAAGCCTTCTTTCTCTGCATACTCGTCATAGGTGTGGCAGGCATGGTCGGCGGCGGTTTATTTGTCAAAAAGATTATTGATGACTCACCAAAGATTTCCCCTTCCGACGTCAAACCGCAGGGTTATACAACCTTCGTATACGCTGACGACGAGAAGACGGAGATTGAACGGTTTGTAGCTTCCGGTTCCAACCGTGTCTATAAATCAATTGACGAGATACCAGAGGATCTGCAGCATGCATTTGTTGCAATCGAGGATGAACGTTTTTATGAACATAACGGTATTGACATACGAGGCATCGCACGTGCCGCAGTCGCTACTTTATCCGGCGGTTCTGAAGGAGCAAGTACACTGACGCAGCAGTTGATCAAGAATAATGTCTTTCCCAATTTTGTTAACGAACAGACATTCTATGACAAATTGCAGCGAAAGCTTCAAGAACAGTTTCTCGCTCTCCAGATTGAAAAACAGATGAGTAAGGAAGAGATTGTGGAAGCTTATATGAATACCATCAACCTTGGTCAGAACTCACTGGGAGTGCAATCTGCTGCAAAACGTTATTTTAATAAGAATGTTAATAAACTCAGCCTGTCCGAATGTGCGGTAATCGCAGGAATCACCCAGAATCCGTCTCATTTAAATCCGGTAACAAATCCGGAAAAGAATGCCCAGAGACGTGAAAAGGTACTGAAAAACATGCTGGAGCAGGGTTATATCACAGAAGCTGCCTATCAGGAAGCCATGGCAGATGACGTCTATGCGCGCATCCAAAAGGCTGCCAAAAAGAGTGATGACAAGAACCCCTACACTTACTTTGTAGACGCACTTTCCGATCAGGTACTTGAAGATCTGCAGGAACATCTCGGATATACGGAGACGCAGGCTTATAATGCGCTGTATAGCGGAGGGTTAAGCATCTATTCTACGCAGAATCTGGATATTCAGAAAATCTGTGATGAAGAGATGAACGATGACTCGAATTATCCGAACCTTAAGGAATATGGTCTGGATTACGCTCTGACCGTTACAAGGGCGGACGGTTCTATCGAAAACTATTCTTCCGGACACATAAAAAAATACGCGAAAGAAGAACATGGCAAAACACAGGGACTCCTTTATTCCAGCAGTAAAGAAGCAAAAAAGATGGTAAAGGAATGGAAAAAGACCATCAAAAAAGAAGGAGATACTTATGATGAAGTAATAAATATTACTCCGCAGCCGCAGGCTTCCGTAACGTTGATGGACCAGAAAACCGGCGAAATCAAAGCTATGGTCGGCGGACGCGGCAAAAAAAAGAGCAGTCTCGGCCTGAACCGTGCATATAAGGGATCAAAGAGGCAGCCTGGTTCCACCTTCAAAGTGCTGGCGGCATACGCTCCGGCAATGGATGCCTGTGATAAAACCCTTGCAACAATTGTCCGCGACGAACCTACCAAATATAAGAACGGAAAACCAATCAAAAATGCCAGCAGAGGTTATAAGGGCGACGTTACTTACCGTAAGGCAATCGCAAACTCTATCAATGTCTGCGCGGTTAAAGTCAGCAATGAAATCACGCAGCAATTAGGCTTTGATTACTGTGAAAAATTCGGTATTACAACACTGGTAAAAAGCAAGAAGATTAACGGCGGTATCTATAGTGACATTAATGAAACACTTGCTCTCGGCGGACTGACAGACGGAGTGTACAATTATCAGCTCTGCGGCGCATATGCGGCCATTGCAAACGGCGGCGAATATAACAAACCTATTATGTATTCTAAAGTTCTTGACCATGACGGCAATGTCCTCTTAGAGGGCGGAAATCAATCTCACCGTGTACTGAAGGAGAGTACCGCCGCCCTTGTGACAAGCGCGTTAGAAAGCGTCGTTACGGAAGGTACAGGACGTTCCTGCCAATTAGGCGATATGGCCGTAGCCGGCAAAACAGGTACGACTACGTCTAACAAAGACTTATGGTTCTGTGGTTTTACTCCATACTATACTTGTGCTGTATGGGGCGGGTATGATGACAATAATGAATGCAATACCGATACAAGTTTCCGATTCCGGTTATGGAAAGGCATTATGGAACGGGTGCATGAAGATTTATCTGCCGAAGAATTCGAAATGCCTGATTCAGTAGAAAAGAAAACTGTATGCAAAAAAACCGGTCTATTGGCAAGAGCCGGAAGATGTCCTTCTGTCACTGAATATTTCGATACGGATGTCCTGCCTGATGAAGTATGCAGCGGACATGGTGATGTCGATGACGGCGAAGATGAGGAGGAAGATGAGGAGGAGGATGAAGACGAGGACCAGGAAGACGAGGAAGATGATGGGGAGAATTCATCTGATCCGGAAAATCCAACCGATCCGACAAATCCGACTGATCCGGGCAATAATAATCCGGGCGGCAACGATAATCCGACTCCGACGCCGACTCCTGAGCCGACTCCGACACCGACGCCTGAGCCAACTCCAACTCCTGAACCGACTCCGACGCCGACTCCTGAGCCAACTCCGACTCCTGAGCCGACTCCGACTCCTGAGCCGACTCCGACTCCCGAGCCGACTCCGACGCCAACTCAATAAAATACATGTAACTCAATGTCAGGAACATAAACATGCAATAAAAGAATCCCGCTCCATAATGTTTTTAACTTATGGAGCGGGATTCTCTATCTGTATCCGTATATTTTCTAACTACTTTCTTATTTCTCATCTATTACTAATTTGGCAGAACCGCAGATTCCTGCATCATTTCCAAGTTCTGCCAATATAAATTTCGTATGTCGGTTCGCAAAAAATGCCTTTTCCTGATAATATTTCTCTATATATCCAAGAATGATCTCTCCGGCCTTTGACACTCCGCCGCCGATAACGATCACTGTCGGATCTGTTACTGCCGCAATATTTGCCATGGCATGTCCAAGATATGAGCCGAATTCTTCTACGATCTCACCGGCTATCTTATCACCCTCCTTCAGCGCATCAAACACCGTCTTGGCCGTAATCTCTCCCATCTCGCACCCACGCAGAATTGACGGATCATCATTCTTTGTAAGACGGATTCTTGCAAGTCTTGCAATACCTGTCGCAGACGCATATTGTTCAAGACATCCTGTCTTGCCGCAGCCGCAATGGTCTGTCTCCTCATAGTTGACACACAGATGTCCAATCTCTCCTCCGGCGCCGCCGCTTCCGACTATCGGACGGCCGCCTACGATGACTCCGCCGCCGACTCCGGTTCCAAGCGTCACCATGATCATATCCTGCTGTCCTTTTCCGGCTCCGAGCCACATCTCCCCAAGAGCTGCAACATTCGCATCATTTCCTACTTCCACAATAAGTCCCGTAAGCTCTTCCATCTCACGCTTCACTTCTTTATAGCCCCATCCAAGGTTAGCAGTATTCTGAACGATTCCATCTGCGTTGACGGGTGCAGGTACACCAATTCCAATTCCTTCCACCATACTTTTTTCTATATTGCGCTCCTTAAGCTTATCCGCCAGCGAGTGCGCAATATCCGGAAGAACCGCACTCCCATGATTTGCCGTATTCGTCTTGATCTCCCATTTGTCAACAATCGTTCCATCAGTCTGAAACAAGCCGATCTTTACGGTCGTTCCCCCGACATCTACTCCAAAACAAAATTTATCAGCCACCTTTTCCATCTCCTATCCCTATTATTTATTTTTTAGCCAGATTCGCCTGTACCCTTCTGTAAAGTTCCTGAGCCGCATTGTAGCCCATATTTTTCTGCCTGTGATTGATCGCAGCCGTCTCAACAATAACTGCCAGATTACGTCCCGGACGGATGGGAAGCTGATGGCATACCACCTTATTCCCAAGAAATTCCGTATATTGCTCTTCTAATCCCAGCCGGTCATATTCCTTATCTCTGTCCCAGTCCTCCAGAGTAATAACAAGGTCAATATTCTGTGTCTGCTTCACACTCAGTACACCAAACAGATTCTTCACATCTACGATACCAATTCCCCGAAGCTCTATAAAATGTCTCGTGATATCCGGCGCGCTCCCTACTAGTGTCTCATCACTGACCTTGCGAATCTCTACCACATCGTCACTGACAAGCCGGTGTCCGCGCTTAACCAGCTCAAGCGCCGCCTCACTCTTTCCAATACCGCTCTCTCCCATGATCAGCACGCCCACGCCATATACATCAACGAGAACCCCATGTATGGAGATGCAAGGCGCGAGTTGAACATTCAACCACCGGATGATCTCCGCCATAAACTGGGAAGTCTTCTTTTCCGTAGAAAACACAGGGATATTCCTCTTATTCGCTTCTGCCAGCAGAAGCTCGTCCGGCTTAAGATTCCTGCAGAATATCAAACATGGTATCTCATATGAGAGAAAGGCCTCATATACTTCTTTTTTCTTCTCTTCATCAAGTGTTTTCAAATAAGAATATTCCACGTAACCGATAATCTGTACACGTTCTGAAGCAAAATGCTTAAAAAAGCCTGAAAGCTGCAATGCCGGGCGGTTAATATCCGGCAGCTTTACATATTTGTCGGTATGATCTACGTCAGGAGTAAGATTTCTGAGATTCATCTTCTCAACCACTTCACTCATCTTCACTGTACTCATCTTGTCATTCTCCTTTTGCTTTTTACTCACTTTAGTATAACATATTAATGAAAAAAACGATACACATCATTGGCCGATTTTTCATTCATAGACGGAAGACTCTTAAGCTCTTCAACTGTCGCATTCTTAATGGCTTCAATATCTGCAAAATGCTTCATCAAATCCTTTCTTCTCGCCGCTCCCACACCCGGAATATCATCCAGAACCGAATGCACCTGATTCTTGCTCCGAAGCTGCCTGTGAAATGTGATCGCAAACCGATGCGCTTCATCCTGTATCCTCGTGATCAGCCGGAATCCTTCAGAATTTCGGTCAATAGGTATCTCCACATTATTATAATAAAGCCCCCTTGTCCGATGATTATCATCCTTAACCATGCCGCAGACAGGAATATCAAGTTTTAGTTTATCAAGAACCGACAATGCCACATTCACCTGTCCCTTGCCTCCATCCATCATGATCAGATCCGGAAACACCGTGAAACCGCCAAGCTCCTTTCCCTCCTGCTGCTCCTTAAGCCCATGCTCAAATCTTCTCGTCAGTACCTCTTCCATACTGGCATAATCATCTGCTCCCTGAACTCCCTTAATCTTAAACTTGCGGTAATCATTGCGCTTCGGCTTCCCCCGCTCATAGACGATCATGGAACCTACCGAGGCAAAACCGCTCGTATTTGAGATGTCATAGGCCTCCATCCGTACCACATGCTCTAAATCTAACAGCTTCTCCAGCTCCTTTACCGCTCCGATTGTTCTTCCTTCTTCCCGTTTTAGCCGTTCTTTGTCTGTTTTCAGCACTAATCCTGCGTTTTTCGCAGCAAGCTCTACCAGTTTTTCTTTCGTCCCCTTTCTGGGCACCCTGATATGTACACGATGTCCCCGTTTCTTTCCAAGCCATTCCTCTATGACAGCAATATCCTCTATCTCCTCCTGCAGCATCAGCATGGATGGAATGTAAGGTGTCCCTGCATAAAATTGCTTGATAAAACTGGCAAGAATTTCGCTTTTCGTATCACCTTTTGCAATCCTCAGGTAAAAATGATCTCTGCCAATAAGTTTCCCTCCCCGGATAAAAAACACCTGAACTACCGCATCCTCTTCTTCGACAGCTACTGCAAGGATATCACGGTCCTCCCCGGCAGTATCGGTAATCTTCTGTTTCTGTGCAATCTTATGTACACTCGTCAAAAGTTCCCTGTACTCAATCGCCTTTTCAAATTCTAAGTTTTTTGATGCATCTTGCATCTTCCCTTCCAGCTCCTTTAAGATGGTATCGTAATTGCCGTTTAAAAACCGAATCACCTGCTCCACTGATTTTCCGTACTCTTCCTTAGAAATATACCCCTGACAAGGCGCCTTGCACTGATGAATATGATAATTGAGACAGGAGCGTTCTTTTCCGATATCGCGAGGAAGCTTGCGGTTACAGCTTCGGATATAATATAATTTCCGAATCAGCTCTATCGTATCCTTAACGGCTCCGGCACTGGTGTAAGGGCCAAAATATTTAGACTTATCTTTCACCATCTTCCGCGCCAGTATAATTCTCGGAAATTCCTCTTCTACTGTTACTTTAATAAACGGGTACTCCTTATCATCCATGAGCATTGTATTATATTTCGGCCGGTGTTCCTTAATCAGGTTACACTCCAGAACAAGGGCCTCTAGTTCCGAATCCGTCACAATATATTCAAATCTTGTAATATGCGTCACCATCTGTTCAATCTTAATCCCCTTATTACGGCTGCTCTGAAAGTACTGCCGCACCCGGTTCTTAAGACTGATTGCTTTTCCCACATAAATAATGGCATCTGTCTCGTCATGCATAATGTAAACACCCGGTTTCCCCGGAAGCTTTTTTAATTCCTCCTGAATATCAAACATCTCTTAACCCTCTCTAACAATCATTTCCATTTATACAATAATTGCTGCGAAACCCGAGTCGTTTCGCAGCAATCTTTATTTCATACCGATACGTTCTTCCGTTTCTTTTTTCTCCTCTGGATCAATTCCCTCGCATTCATGGAATATCTCCATAAATTCTTTCCCTGTGATCGTCTCTTTCTCAATCAGGAAATCTGCAATCTTATCTAAAGATTCCCGATGCTCAGCAAGAAGTTTTTTCGCTTCTTCATATGAGACCTTCAAAAGCTTCATAACTTCTTTATCAATCTCTGACGCTGTGGCCTCGCCGCAGTTGGCAACCGCTCTTCCGTCCAGATAACGATGCTGCACGGATTCCAGCCCAATCAGACCAAACTTCTCACTCATCCCATACTGAGTGATCATCGCCCTCGCAATCTTCGTCGCCTTCTCAATATCATTCGAAGCGCCTGTCGTCACTGTATCAAATACGATTTCCTCCGCGGCGCGCCCTGCAAGAGCTCCCACCAACATCGCTTCCAGCTCTTTTTTCGTATTTAAGAACTTCTCTTCCTCCGGAGTCTGCATTACATATCCCAGTGCGCCCATGGTGCGGGGAACGATGGTAATCTTCTGTACCGGCTCAGAATCTTTCTGAAGCGCGCTTACAAGCGCATGGCCAACCTCGTGGTAGGATACGATCCTTCTCTCTTCCTGACTCATGATCCGGTCTTTTTTCTCCTTGCCTACCAGCACCACTTCCACCGCTTCAAATAAATCCTTCTGCGAAACAGCGTTTCTTCCATGCTTCACGGCAGTAATGGCAGCCTCATTAATCATATTTGCAAGATCAGAGCCTACTGCACCGGATGTTGCCAACGCAATCGCATCCAAATCCACCGTCTCGTCCATCTTCACATCTTTGGAATGAACCTTTAACACATCCACACGGCCTTTTAAATCCGGTTTTTCTACCACGATCCGCCGGTCAAAACGTCCCGGCCTGAGGAGCGCCGGATCAAGGATCTCCGGACGGTTCGTCGCTGCTAAAAGCACCAGTCCCTTATTGCTCTCAAAACCATCCATCTCTGCCAGAAGCTGATTCAGCGTCTGCTCTCTCTCATCATTGCCACCCATCTGGGTATCCCGGCTTTTCCCAATGGCATCAATCTCATCAATAAATACAATACACGGCACCATCTGCTGCGCCTGCTTGAAAAGATCGCGCACACGGGAGGCGCCGACTCCAACATACATCTCCACGAACGCAGAACCGGAAAGTGAAAAGAACGGAACATTCGCCTCCCCTGCAACCGCCTTGGCAAGCAGTGTCTTACCGGTTCCCGGAGGTCCTACAAGCAGCGCGCCCTTCGGGAGCTTCGCGCCAACGCTCGTATATTTCCCCGGATTATGAAGGAAATCTACCACTTCCTGCAGCGATTCTTTCGCCTCATCCTGCCCGGCAACATCCTTAAAAGTCACTCCTGTCTGCTTCTCCACATACATCTTGGCATTGCTCTTGCCGATTCCCATCATGCCGCCGCCTTTTGACATCTTTCTCGTCATATACACGAACATGCCAACGATCAGCGCAACCGGAAGTATGGTCAGCAGTACATTCAGCACCATCATCGAAGTTGTATCAGGTATGGCGTGCTTATACTCAACCCCGGCTTTGTAAAGACGGCTGGACAGATTATCATCATTCACAATCCCGGTAAAATATTCTTTCGCCGGTTTGTTCTTATCTTTCTTCTTCGCCGTAATGACAAGCTTATCACTCTTGATCTCAACTTTTTCAATCTCTCCTTTATCTACCATAGCAAGAAACTTATCATATGAAATCTCTTCTGAATTAGTCGCTCCTCTGAACTGATAAAGAGCCAGCACCATAATTGTAGTGATAAGCGTTACCAATATAACAAAAGAGATTCCCTGCTGGTTCTTATTGTTATTTGGTCTTTGATTGTTTTGATTATTCTGGTTGTCCATTTTTTCCTCCTGTATTATCTCTTATATTATAAAGACAGGCTCCTTTGAAATCAATAAAAACATTACTAATGATTGAATTTTTTACCGTTATGTCAGGTTTATTTTATGTTTTTTATTGAATTTTTACAATTAAATTTCTCTTATTATTCATATTGCAAAATATTTTAGTATCATTTTAGTATCAAAATCTCTATACCTGACGCTCTATATTCTTTTAAGTAAGATTTAACAGGAATGGATTTCTTCCAGATGACATCTGTTGTAATTTTCCTTCTTCTATCATCAATTCAAACAAAACTTTTCTATTCGCTTCTGCTTTTACGCTATATATATTTCCTTTTCCATTACCTTTATTTCCAGTCAACCCAAGCTCCGAAAGCACTTCTAAAAGCGATTCTTTTTGCGCTTGCTTAATAGTAGACAGTGGCGATACAACTTCTGTTTCCCTGTTGTTATCGCCCAAGATTGCAAGGTGCTGTCTCATTCTTGCAGGAATCACTTGGCCCGTTGCGTATCCCGGAATCTTAGATGTATCAACAGCGGCCATTGCGGGATACAGTGTATAAGGAGTCGGTGCTGCAGCTCGTGCGCTCGCAAAACGGGTATAGGACGTTCCGCTTCTTCCGGCTGATGACGCATTTGAAGATAAATTTTTAAGCGAATTCCCTAAATTTCTTATGCCATCAGAAATCCATCCAAAAACATTATTCACAGTCCTTTTAATAGAACTTAAGACG